>Ga0209284_10000960_pt1 | contig 46076 bp, 38 predicted proteins | sample FRY03_FD_187211 | JGI IMG/M metagenome (GOLD analysis project Ga0209284, IMG submission 187211) | Freshwater microbial communities from Lake Fryxell liftoff mats and glacier meltwater in Antarctica - FRY-03 (SPAdes) (version 2) | ecosystem: Environmental > Aquatic > Freshwater > Ice > Glacier... | reverse complement strand
AATTAAAAATTCTAACTATTTAACGGTTCTCGATACAATTTCGATGAAAAATCGAAATCACTCGAACTGACAACAAACGTAATTATTAACAACGCTGTCACATCGAGTAATCCCGTTTTGAGCGGGATTGTATCGAGATGTAATTATAGATTAACCTACAACAACCTACCTTCTTTGTAAACATCGATACCCGCTTGTAATTTCCTTTTTAATTTTAAAGACGGCTGATAATTAACATGAAATTTCTTGATGTTTCTTTTAACACTTAATAGTTCTGGCGTTTCTGCTGCGGTGCCTTTAAAACCCATTTTAAACTTGCCAACATCTCCTAAATCTACAATTTTGCCATCCCTTAAAAAAAAATCTAATTTCGTCCCCAACGCAATTAGCACCGCTTTTACATCTACACTATGCAATGTGCACTCCTGGCTAATGTATTCGCTTAGGCTATCTAAATCTATAGTACCTGTATTTACTGCCTGTAAAATATATTGATTTTTTTTATCGCCAATATTATTGCTCCTTTTGGTAATTCTGTATCGTAATGCCATATTTTAAATTTAATTTCTGTATCTTGCTTTACCTATTTAGACACTTGGTTTCTACAAGTTACAATTTAAAAATATACTTTTATTAATTTTATTGTACAAGTTTTACAAATTTATTGTACAACTTTTATACATTTATTGTACAATAAATATACAAAACCTTAGCAGCAAACAAGTAAAACCTTATAAGCTTTGTACTAAAACCTTATAAGCAACTAAGTAAAAGTTTATAAACAATTAAAAGCATTGTTAGTAAGCTCATTTTATATTGCTATTAAATCATAAAAAAGACTATTTTTAAACTTTAATTGCTAGAAAATATAATTGACACATGACTTTAGAGAGCTATATAGACAACCTAAACCAAAGGTATACACTTGGTAACGCAACAGAACATACTTTTAGAGGCGATTTACAACAACTATTAGAAACCATTTTACCAGATATTAGAGCAACCAACGAGCCTAAAAGGCAATCTTGTGGTGCGCCAGATTATATTTTAACTAAAAAAGACATTCCGGTTGGGTTTATAGAGGCGAAAGATATTGGCGATAAAGATTTAGAGGGTAAAAAGAAAACAGGTAATAAAGAACAGTTCGATAGATACAAGGCTTCTTTAACCAACCTTATTTTTACCGATTATTTAGATTTTCATATCTACCAAGATGGTGCGTTTATTACCAAAATTGCCATTGCAGAAGTAGTAAATAATCAAATAAAACCCATTAAAGAAAACTTTGAAACTTTTAGCAATCTTCTTAAAGATTTTGCAACACATGTTGGCCAAACTATAAAAAGTTCTAAAAAGTTGGCAGAAATGATGGCGGGTAAAGCGCGCTTATTGTCTGATGTTATTGAAAAAGCACTAACAAGTGATGAAAACCATCAAGAAGATAGTACTCTTAAAGAGCAAATGTTGGCTTTTAAAGATATTTTAATTCATGATATTACGCCCAAAGGTTTTGCAGATGTGTATGCACAAACTATTGCGTATGGCATGTTTGCTGCTCGTTTGCACGACCCTACTTTAGATACGTTTAGCCGTCAAGAAGCAGCAGAACTCATTCCTAAATCGAACCCGTTTTTAAGAAAACTGTTTGGGTACATTGCCGGACCCGATATTGATGACCGTATTAAATGGATTGTAGAAAACTTATCAGAAATCTTTTTAGCGTGTAACGTAGAAGATATTTTAAAGAATTATGGGAAATCTACCAAAATGGAAGACCCAATTATCCATTTTTATGAAACTTTTTTAGCAGAATACGACCCAAAACTGCGCAAAGCAAGAGGTGTTTGGTACACGCCTGCGCCTATTGTAAACTTTATTGTAAGAGCGGTTGATGATATTTTAAAAACCGAGTTTAACCTACCGCAAGGTTTGGCAGACAGCTCTAAAACTACCGTAAAAGTACAAACGGATATTGCCAATAAAAACTTTAAAAGTGGTTATACAGAAGTAGAAAAAGAAGTACATAAAGTGCAAATTTTAGACCCAGCAACAGGTACAGGTACTTTTTTGGCGGAAGTAATAAAACACGTGCATAAAAAGTTTAAAGGGCAAGAAGGCATTTGGAGCAGCTACGCAGAAAACAATTTATTGCCTCGTTTAAATGGTTTTGAATTGCTGATGGCTTCTTATGCAATGGCTCACTTACAAATAGACTTATTGTTAAAAGAAACGGGATTCAAAGCCACCAAAAACCAACGCACCAAGGTGTATTTAACCAATTCTTTAGAAGAATATCACCCAGATACAGGTACCTTATTTGCCAATTGGTTAAGTAGCGAAGCCAATGAAGCCAACCATATTAAACGCGATACGCCTGTGATGTGTATTATTGGGAATCCTCCGTATGCTGTAAGTAGTACTAATAAAGGTGAATGGATACAGAATCTTTTAGTTGATTATAAGAAAGATTTGAATGAACGTAAAATTAATTTAGATGATGATTATATTAAGTTCATTAGATATGGACAACATTATGTTGAAAAAAACGGAGAAGGTATCTTAGCTTATATTTCTAACAATAGTTTTATTGATGGAATAACACACAGACAAATGCGTAAAAACATTTTAGAAACTTTTGATAAAGTTTTTATTTTGGATTTGCATGGGAACGCCAAAAAGAAAGAAACGGCTCTTGATGGAAGTGTAGACCAAAATGTGTTTGATATTATGCAAGGAGTTTCTATCAATATTTTTGTAAAAACAGGAGAAAAAAAGAAAAAAGAATTAGGTAATGTATTTCATTCTGAACTCTTTGGTAAAAGAGATGTAAAGTATGCAAATCTATCAGAAAACACTATTAATTCTGTTAAATGGTATGTTTTAGAGAACAAAGCACCGTATTATTTTTTTGTACCCAAAGATTTTTCTAAAGAAAATGAGTATATAAAAGGTATTAAAATAGATGATTTATTTATTTCAAATAATTCCGGAGTTTCTACTGATAGAGATTCACTTTTTCTAGACGATAATTTAGAAGTTCTTAATGAAAGAATAAAAATTTTGCTTGATGAAAACCACTCAAATGATTTTAAAATAAAATTTAATGTTAATGATAGTTCTGGTTATCCACTAATAAAAAGGATATTAAATAAAAAGTTAAACTTGTCAAATACTATAAAATATCATTACAGACCATTTGATGTAAAATATATATATTTCGACAATTCAATAATAAGTAGACCTGCAAAACAGGTTTCAAATCATGTCGTAAATAAAGAAAATATAATCCTAATAGCTCCAAGACAAGTTAATAAATCTTTTCATCATATTTTTTTAAGTAAACTTATTTGTGATAGTAATATTACTTCAAGCGCACGTTTATTTGGTGCTGGAAGATTATTCCCTCTCTATTTATATCCCGAAGAAAACAATCAAACATCTATAGAAAATTCATCCGTAGAAAGAACGCCTAATCTAAATTTAAAAATAGTAAAAGAAATTGCTAAAAAGTTAGAGTTGGTGTTTGTAAATGAAAAAGAAACAGATGCTACAGTTACAGATTGCTTCGTTCCTCGCAATGACCTTTCTAATTTAACAACTTTTGCGCCTATTGATATTTTAGATTATATCTATGCGGTTTTACACAGTCCAACCTACAGAGAAAAATACAAAGAGTTTTTAAAGATAGATTTTCCTAGAGTTCCGTATCCGAAAGACACAAAAACCTTTTGGCAATTGGTACAATTAGGCGGCGAAATAAGACAACTACACTTATTAGAAAGCGAGAAAGTAAACGACTTTATTACCAATTATACAGGTGAAGGCGATAATGTTATCCGCAGAAAACTAACCAAAACAGATATTGGTTTTGAGCCTAATGTCACTTCGAGTGATTCGGAAGGTACGAACGAATTGTATCGAGAAGTAACACACGGCAAAGTTTGGATAAACGACACCCAATATTTTGATAATGTGCCTTTAATTGCATGGGAGTTTTATATTGGCGGATATCAACCTGCGCAAAAATGGCTAAAAGACCGTAAAGACCGCGTATTAGAATTTGATGATATTTTTCATTATTCAAAAATTATTGTTTCGCTTACTGAAACGCATCGTTTAATGCAAGAAATTGATGCGATAGTAATTGAATAAACAGCTTAAAATATTTTGCAAGGTTTTAAATATCTAATAAGTATTTTAGCTAAAAAATGTAGGTATAAATTATAACAGAATTAAAATGACAACAAAAATCATAGACATTAACGAAGTTACAATCAAAAATTATGTGGAATCGTTGCGACCAGAAGATCTAGAAATTAGAAAACAAATAGATATTGGGTATACATATAACACAAATGTTGTTAACTTATTTGAAATAAGACCTCAATGGAACAACCCATCAGAGTCGCTAAACATGGAGTTTGCAAGAATTAAACATGTTAAATCAAAGAAAATATGGAGACTATATTGGATGCGAGCCAGTGGTAAATGGCAACTCTATGAACCATTTTCAGAATCTACACATTTAAGTAAAATTATAGCAATTATCAAAGAAGATAAGAACGGTTGCTTTTTTGGATAATTGCTAAATTGTATTTTAATACCAAATTTGTAATGCCATAAAAAGGGCGCTTTTAGTTGTTAATAAGTACAAAACCAACCTGTAATTTATAGGATTTGGTTCGAGACATCAAAACCAATGTACCTAAATGGGTATATAAAAACAATTTTATTAAAACACAATTTAAATGGCAAAACGGTTTTAGTGCGTTTACGGTAAGAAAGTCTGGTGTAAAGCATTTTACCAAATATATTAAAATAAAGAAAAGAATCATTCTAAAAAATCGTTTAACGAAGTATATAAAGAATTCTTAAATGCGTATAAAATTAACTTTAAAAAAGAATATCTATTTGATGAAAAATTAAATGTAAAACAGGTATTCTATTGGTGTTTTTCTCTTCTGGGGCTAGAGTAATATTAAAAATATACAAAGGTTGTATTTACTAAAATTGCTTATTTATTAACGACTGGTTTCAACTATTGCAGTAAGAGTACCATTAGTTTAAACACTCATCACTGCTGTTTTTAATAAATTTGATGTTTTTGCAACAAAACCTTCTAAAACTTTAAAGAAGTTTAAGATGTCTTGTTGTTCATTATTCGCATTAATAGTTACAAGTCTAATAAAGGTATCCTCTTTAAAAGAACCAAAGCCTACAACCGTAATTTGCTGTTCATATAAAGCAGTACAAAGTGCCATTGGCTCTATGTTTTTGTAATTAAAACAAACAGAAATAGACGCATCAAAGCTATACAATGTATAATCAGGATTACTTCTTATATAGTCTAAAGCTACATTTGCCAAATTAAATTGTTGTTCTACAATCTTCTGTAAACCTACTGTACCAATAGATTTCCAAAGTGTCCAAAACTTTAAAGCATCATTTCTTCTGCCACACTGAAAAGAAGTTTTCCCCAAGTTAAAATCGTCACCGTCGGTTTGATATAAGTAATCTGCATCATTGCTAAAAGAAGCATGCAAGTGTTTTTTATCATTAACTAAAATAATAGAACACGTTAAAGGTGTACCTAACATTTTATGAGCGTTGTAGCTAAAAGAATTAGATCTTTCAACTCCTTTTACCAAATATTTATAATGTTCACTAAAAATTACACTTCCACAATATGCACCATCAACATGCAACCAAATAGTATACTTCTCGGTTATATCTGCAATTTTATCAATAGGGTCAAAAGCACCTAAAACGGTAGTTCCTGCTGTTGCGTTTACATAAGTGGGTAGGCCACCATTTTGTATGTCTTGTAGAATCTGCTCTTCCAATTTATTTGGAAGCATTCTTCCTTTTGAATCTGTTTCAATATATCGTATATTATTTCTTCCGATTCCTGCAAAACTGGCATTTTTATCATTGGAATAATGAGATTCTTTAGAAGTATATATTAACATTGGTTTTGACATTCCGTTTAACCTACATAAAGGGTCTTTAGCATCTCGCCCCATAACTAACGCCATATAATTACTCATAGAACCACCCGTTGGAAACGTACCATTACTATTAGCACCGTACCCAATTAAATTACACGATTGTCTTATAATTTCTTGCTCAATACCAACTTGTGGACCTGCTACTTTGTAGGTATACATGCTATTGTTAAGCATTACTGCCAATAAATCTCCTAAAATGGCTTTGCTCTGTCTACCTCCAAAAAGTTGATTAAAGAATAAATTTGTGGCTGTTTTTGGTGTAGAAACAAGAACTTCTTTAAGTAGAGATTTAAAGTCATCTTCAATCATTGCCCTATTATTTAGCGAAAGATCAATGGAATTGTATAATTTATTAGATGCTATTCTTTTTGCTACGGGGTTTTGTTTCTCTTCCGTAATTAAAGCCTCAACAAGTTCGTTAAATAAAGCTAAATCATTGGTTATGTTAGACATACTATTTCTTCTCTTTTAATTTTTACTATTTAAGATGCTAAGGTATCGTACTCTAATTCTTTATGTGTAAAAGTTTTTGATTCCGCATCATATACTCTGCACTTACGAATTGGTTTTGCATATAAATGAAGTGATATACTTTTATTATTAGATAGATTCTCTAAGGTATGAAACCCCATAAAATCTTTCATGTAAGTGACCTCATTTTGCTTAGAAATAGAAGTACTTACAATATTAAGTTCACCGGGTTCATTTTCTTTATAAATGGTTTCTTTAAATTCTCCTTTAATAACTTTTACCCAACATTCTTCACCATCATGGTCATGAATAGGTGTACCATGTCCTTTACACCAGCAGATTAAAATTAATTCAAACTTCTCAGTATCAATAATACAATTTCTGGTATAACATTCGTTAGACCAAGAAACATACTTATCAAAAGCATTTTCTTTAAATTTTATTCTATGTATTATGTAATTGTAAGTCGCCCTCTCGCCCTCTGTAAGAGCACTTACGAAATCATCTAAACTTTGAGGCAATGTAGTACTGTCTTTATTAGAATTCAAAATAATATATCGCTTTTTTTTGTTCTTTTACTATACAAATCCAAGGTCAATCCCTAAATCTAACTCACTAAATGGACTTGAATTATAATATCATTCCAATATTTCAAATATACTAAAATTTAAGCTTTTTAACTGTTTTTTATATAGTTATTCTTATAATTTAAACTCAAAACGATGCTATTTCCTATTATTTTTACTATTTTACAAATCCTGAAAATAAATTTTCCGTCTATTTAACAGGCTTTTTTACATATAAATTTTATAAAAAGTACAAACAACTAGCACTATGCAAGATCCAAATTTTATGATTAAAATTGCCGTATTGGCAATTTACGTTGGCATTTTATTTCTAATAGGAATTTTAGCTTCTCGGCGCATTAACAATATGAGTGACTATTATGTTGGTGGAAAAAAAATGGGCTTTTGGGCAGTTGCTTTTTCTGCAAGAGCCACAGGAGAATCTGGCTGGTTACTAATAGGATTAACAGGAATGGGCGCAATAGCCGGATATTCTGGTTATTGGGTTGTAGCAGGAGAATTACTTGGTGTCTTTGTTTCTTGGCAATTTATGGCAAAACGTTTCAAAAAAAGATCTGATGCCTATGGCGCAATTACGATTCCCGATTACTTAAATAGCCATTTTAAATCTACAACGCATACGCTTCGAATTATATCAGCCGCTGTTCTGGTTATTTTTATTGTTATTTATGTAGCTTCTCAAATAGATGTAACCGGTGTTGCATTTAAATCAATGTTGGGGATTGATTATAAAGTAGGGGCACTTATTGGCTTTTTTATTGTGCTAGCTTATATTTTTATCGGTGGTTTTGTGGCGGCTGTTTGGTCTGATTTATTTCAAGGGTTATTGATGTTTTTAGGGTTGGTTTTGCTGCCTATCGTTGTTTGGTTTTCTATGGATCATGGCGCAGGAATTACAGCAGGATTAAATGCAATAGACCCTACATTAACCCAAATAATGGGCAGGAGTACCGACGGGTGGATGAATCTTTTTACAATTCTAGGGTTTTCTATGATTGGTTTAGGTTTTCTTGGTTCTCCCCAAGTATATGTTAGGTTTATGTCTATTAAAAATGAAAAAGAAATCGATAAAGGAAAATGGGTGGCAATGGCTTTTACATTACTTACGGATGCAGCGGCTGTAACCATCGGAATTTTTGCCCGTATTTATTTCACATCAGAAGGACAAGACCCCGAAGCTATTTTAGGAAATAGCGGTGAAAATGTTTTAAGTATGATTACCGAAGAATTTTTACCTACAATCTTAGTTGCCATTTTTGTAGCTATTGTGTTATCAGCAATTATGTCTACAATAGATTCTTTATTAATATTAGCTTCGAGTGCCATTACAAGAGATTTTTATCAGAAAATATTTAGACCTGATATAAAAGACGAAAGTTTGACAAAAATTTCTAGAATTTCTACAGTAATCATGGCTTTTACGGCTTTAATAATTGCCATGATTATAAATTATGTATCTCCTGATCGACAAATATTTTGGGTAATCTTATTTGGGTGGTCTGGTATTGCAGCCACTTTTTGTCCTGTAATTATTCTCTCTCTTTTCTGGAAAGGATATTCAGAGAAAGGAGCTATGGCTTCTATGATTTCTGGTTTTACGTCTGTGATCGTATTTAATTTTGTTTTTAAAGAAATGGCAACTATTGGCCCCTATTTTGTAGCATTAGATGTGCTTGCGCCTTCTTTTGCGGTTGCGATGTTTGTTGGCTTTATTGTTTCAAAAAAATATCCTCCAAGAGCAGAAGCTATAAAAATGACGGAAGAAATTGATGCAACAAAAGAAGAAAAATAAGATTCATTAAAAGGCATAAAAAAAGGGCAAGTTATAACTTGCCCTTTTTTGTATTACAAAAATATATTTTTCTTAAGTATAAGAATTATCCTTTAAAAACAATCTTACGCATACGTAAGCTTGCTGGAGTAACCTCTAAATACTCATCTGCCTTAATGTATTCCATATTTTCCTCTAAAGAGAAATCTACTTTAGGTGCAATTTTCATCGCTTCATCTGTACCAGATTTACGCATGTTTGTTAATTGCTTTCCTTTAATTAAGTTTACAGCCATCTCATCAGATTTACTATTTTCTCCAATTACTTGACCAATATAAATCTCTTGGTTTACATCAATAAAGAAACGACCTCTATCTTGTAAACGGTTTAAAGCATATGCTGTTGCTTTACCCGCTGCAGAAGAAACAATTGCTCCTTTTACTTCTTCAGTAAAGTCTCCTTTATAAGGACCATATTCACTAAATCTGTGGTTAATAATTGCAGTACCAGCTGTAGCTGTTAAAATTCTATTTCTTAAACCAATCAATCCTCTAGAAGGAATTGTAAATTCTAAGTGTTGTAAATCTCCTTTAGGTTCCATAATTAACATATCTCCTTTTCTAAGAGATACTAAGTTAATTGCTTTAGAAGCCATGTCTTCGGGCACATCAATAGACAATGTTTCCATTGGCTCATGTTTCTGACCATCAATTTCTTTTAAAATTACTTGTGGTCTACCTACTTGTAATTCATATCCTTCTCTACGCATTGTTTCGATTAAAACAGATAAGTGTAAAACTCCACGTCCGAAAACGTTAAATTTATCTTCACTATCAGTAGTTTCAACTTTTAATGCTAAGTTTTTTTCTAATTCTTTAAACAGACGGTCACGAATGTGACGGGAAGTAACAAATTTACCTTCTTTACCAAAGAAAGGAGAATTGTTAATGGTAAACAACATACTCATTGTAGGTTGGTCTATTTCTGTTCTTGGTAATGCTTCTGGGTTTTCTAAATCTGCAATTGTATCACCAATTTCAAATCCGTCTAAACCAGTAATTGCACAAATGTCTCCACAAGGTACTTTTTCTACTTGCACTTTACCCATTCCTTCGAAAACGTGTAATTCTTTAATTCTTACCTTTTTAGTAGAACCATCAGACTTGCATAACATGTACTCTTTACCAACTTCTAAATCTCCACGAAATACACGTCCGATAGCAATTCTACCTGTAAAAGCAGAAAAGTCTAAAGAAGTTATTTGCATTTGTGGTGTTCCTTCGTTGTATTTAGTTGCAGGTATAGATTCTAATACTGCGTCTAATAAAGGAATAATATTGTCTGTTTGGTTTCTCCAGTCTGTACTCATCCAATTGTTTTTTGCAGAACCGTAAACAGTTGCAAAATCTAATTGCTCTTCAGTTGCTTCTAATGCAAACATTAAATCGAAAACTTTTTCGTGAACGATGTCTGGAGTACAGTTTTCTTTGTCTACTTTATTTACAACAACAATAGGCGTTAAACCTAAGTCTAAAGCCTTACCTAATACAAAACGAGTTTGTGGCATTGGGCCTTCGAATGCATCAACTAATAATAAAACACCATCAGCCATTTTTAATACACGCTCTACTTCACCACCAAAATCGGCGTGACCAGGAGTATCAATTACATTGATTTTTGTTCCTTTATATTGAATAGAGACGTTTTTAGAAAGAATCGTAATTCCTCTTTCACGCTCTAAATCGTTATTATCTAACAATAAATCTGTACGTTCTTTACGATCGTCTAAGATTTTAGCTTGATCTATAATTTTATCTACTAAGGTTGTCTTACCGTGATCGACATGGGCTATAATAGCGATATTTCTAATTGGTTGCATTTGCGTATTCTTAAATTTCGTGCAAAAGTAATTGTTTAGAAGTGAATTACACCAATTATACCCAACTATTTTAGCCTCTTTAATTAAAAGATTGATTCCTATTTTTTTTATTTAATAGATAACCAGCTAAGATGGTACAAATAGGTTTTCTTTAAGTAGGCAAATAGCAGCGTTAGCTATCGAAATACTTCTTTAAGTACTTCTCTTGTTTGTAGGGAGTCCAAAAATGAAAGTGTGAACTTTAAGATAAGTTACTTTAAGCTGGGGTTGACAAGCTAAAGTTTAGAACAGCAGCGTTTAACTTTAAATTGTCTGTTAAAAACCAAGTTTTAGGTACTTAAATAGAAAATAGCCTACCTAATTAGGCAGGCTATTTACTTAATTTTCTTGATCTCTAAATGCAGATGGTAAAATATCCGGAATTAATTTTATTAAAATAGGAAGTAACAAAGTTCCGCCTGGAAGTAAAAATATCGCTAATGCTGGTATTGACTTGCAAATATCTAATAAATGAATTTTAACCTTTTCTTTTTCTAAGTCTGTTAAACTAGAACGTGTAGATTTTTTAATTAAACTCATTGCTTCTTTGCTTTGTCTTAATTCTTGCAATAAGCTTTCTTTATTTTTCTTTAATAGCGTCTTAATGTCTTCTACTTTGGGGACTTTGGGCATTATAATTTTCTGCGTTTACGTTCTGTTTTTAAGAGGTTCAACTCTCTACTTGTTTGTCCTGCTACCGATGTGTTTTCTTCTGCTCTTCTAATTAAATAAGGCATTACATCTCTTACAGGGCCAAATGGCAAATATTTTGCAACGTTATAACCTTCATTTGCCAAATTATAACTAATATGATCGCTCATACCAAATAACTGACCAAACCAAAGATTACTGTTATCTTTTGCAATATTGTGTTTTTTTGCTAGTTCCATCACTAAATAAGAACTGTCTTCATTGTGTGTACCAACGAATAAAGCCATGTTAGCGTTTTCAATCATATATTTTGTGGCAGCATCATAATTTTTATCTGTTGCCTCTTTGTTTACACAAATTGGTGACGGATACCCTTTTTCTTCTGCTCTAGCTCTTTCTTTTTCCATGTAAGCGCCTCTTACTACCTTCATACCAATATGAAATCCTCTAGCTATTGCTTTTTGGTGCAATGCTGTTAGATACTCCATTCTGTCATGTCTGTACATTTGAAGTGTGTTAAATACTATAGCTTTTTCTTTGTTATAGGTTTCCATTAATTCCTCAATTAAGAGATCTGCAGAGTGCTGCATCCAGCTTTCTTCTCCGTCAATTAATAAAGGAACATCTTTCGCTACAGCTACTTGACATACTTTGTGGTAACGTGCAACGATTCTTTTCCATTCTGCTTGCTCGTCATCCGATAACGGTTTACCTGCCGATACTTTTTCATACAAGGCAAATCTTCCAAATCCTGTTGGTTTAAAAACAGCATACGGTATCGATTTTTTTTCTTCACAAAAGTTAATAATTTTTAAAATCTTTTCTAATGCTCCGTCAAAACTAATTTCTTCATCTTTACCTTCTACAGAATAATCTAATACACTATGCACATTACCCTTTGTATACATATTATCTATAATTGGCATACAATCATCTTCATTTACTCCGCCACAAAAATGATCAAAAACTGTAGAACGAACTAAACCTTCTATAGGTAAATGTACTTTTAAAGCAAAATTTGTAACAGCACTGCCAATTTTTACCATTGGTTGATTTTGAATCATTCTAAAAAGAAAATACGCACGCTCTAGTTGTGAATCTGTCTTTAAAGCAAAAGCTACTTCTGTATCGTCAAAAAGTTTCATAAATTAGTTTTAAATAACAACAAAGATAGTAGATAAGGGTTTATTATTCGATTATTTCTTTTTAATTTGCAAACCCAATAAACACACTAATGAAAACCATTCAAGCAGCCTCATATCCAGTTCATTTTCATGATGAGAGTTACCAAGAACTTTCTAATTTGATTGCAAAAAAAAACTACTCAACTATTTTTATTTTGGTAGACGAAAATACTTTTGAACACTGCTATCCTAAATTTATACCCAATTTAGCTACAGATAAAAGAATTGAAGTAATAGAAATTGAGTCTGGAGAAATTAATAAAAATATGGAAACCTGTATTGGTGTTTGGAACGCAATAACAGAGTTAGGCGGAGATCGAAAAAGTGTTTTAATTACACTAGGTGGCGGGGTTATTACTGATTTAGGGGGTTTTGTGGCTTCTTGTTTTAAACGCGGAATTGATTTTATAAACATACCTACAACATTATTATCTATGGTTGATGCTTCTGTAGGCGGAAAAACTGGTGTTGATTTAGGTGTGTTAAAAAACCAAATTGGTTTATTTGCAAACCCTGAAATGGTTTTGGTTGATACTACTTATCTAGAAACCGTTGCAGAACGGGAAATTAAATCTGGAACAGCAGAAATTATTAAATATGGCATTACTTATGATGTTAAACTATTTAATGAAATTAGAAATAATAAAAAACTAGAAATTAGTGATTTAATATTTAGGTCTGTAGAAATAAAAAACGAAGTGGTATTAAAAGATCCAAAAGAAAAAGGCATGCGTAAGATTCTAAATTTTGGACATACTTTAGGGCACGCTATAGAATCTTTTTACTTAGAATCTGATGAAAAAGAAAATTTAACTCATGGAGAAGCAATTGCAATTGGTATGGTTTGTGAGTGCTACATGTCATCAAAATTATTGGACTTCCCTAAAGAAAAATTAACCCAGGTTAAAGACACAATTGTATCTATTTACAATAAAACAAGGCTATTGAAAGAGGATTTTACTGCAATCATTGATTTATTGAAACATGACAAGAAAAACGTTAACGGTCAAGTAAACTTTGTGCTTTTAAACGATTTTGAAGATTTTAGATTAGATTGTAAAGTTCCTGAAGAATTAATTAATGAAAGCATGGAGTTTTATAATTCTTAAACTTTCTAAAAAGTAAAAATCCTATCACTTATATAAAAGGATAGGATTTTTTTACTTAGGAGAAATTTAATTCTCTATATTTTCTTAACTTTTACAGCATTTAAGCCACGCATTCCCTTTTCTAATTCAAAAGAAACCTTATCGTTTTCGGTAATTTCATCAATGATACCACTAATATGTGTAAAATATTTTTCGTTATTTTCTACATCTATAATAAACCCGAATCCTTTAGAAGAATCAAAGAAAGAAACTTTTCCTTTTCTAACTGGATCTTCTTCTGGTAAATCTTCTTTTTTTGTTACAGAGATTTGAATGTCTTCTAACTCGTAAACTACTTTTAATTCTGGATCTGGCGGAGTATCAGATAAATTTCCATTATGATCTACATACGCAAATTGTATCCCCGTTGTTCCATTTTCATCCCTGTCCGCTTTTCTAGCGTCCATTTTCTTTTGCTTATCTAAACGTTTTTTTAAACGTTTCTTTTCTTTTTCACTTTTACTAAATGTTTGCTGCGATTTTGCCATTAATATATACTACTATTTTAAATTAATATTTTGGTAAGATAAAATACTTAACCGAAATTCAAAATCAAACTTATTTTAACTTGTTTAATGTGTGAAGTGTATTCTGTCTTATTGGGTACAAATATAATATTTTAAAAAGATATTTTTCTTTATTTATTATAATATATGTTAAAAAATCTTTAAATAAAAGTTTTAATATCGCATTGTAATAGTATTACTATTATATTTGTGTTTAAAATAATTTTAAAATGAAAGACTTATTATCTGTATTAAAGATATCTGTGCCTGATAAAATTTTTATCAAAGATCCAGAAACTTCAGAACTAGGAAAAAGAATTATTGAACAAGGTATTATACTGATTTGTGAAATAGGCTTTGAAAACTTTACTTTTAAAAAATTAGGAGTAAAAATTGGATCAAATGAAAGCTCAATTTATAGATATTTTGAAAACAAACACAAATTACTTTTGTATTTATCTTCTTGGTATTGGGCTTGGTTAGAGTATCAATTAGTAATTGAAACATTTAGTATTGCTAATTCTAGAGAAAAGCTAGAAAAAGCAATTACAATTCTTACTAGAACTATAGAAGAAGACAGTAGTTTTTGTCATATTAATGAAACTTTATTATATAAAATTATTGTAAACGAAAGTTCTAAATCCTTTTTAACCAAAGAAGTAGACATCGAAAATAAAGAAGGTTATTTTGAAATTTATAAACGTCTAATTACTAGGTTAGCGCAAATGATTATTGGGGTTAAACCAGACTTTAAATATGGTTTAAGTTTAGCTAGTACAATTATAGAAGGTGGTTTGCATCAACATTTTTTGCGCGAGCATTTTCCTTCAATCACAAATTGCAAAAATGAGGAAACACCAACTACGTTTTTTATTTATTTAGTTCGTAACACATTAAATTAATTATGGAAAATAAACAAATAACTCCTTGGCAGCGATTGATTGGATTATTAAAGTTGGAAAGGAAGGACATTTTACAGATTTTTTATTATGCTATTTTTGGTGGAATTGTAGCTTTATCTCTACCCCTTGGAATACAAGCTATTATTAACTTAATACAAGGTGCACAAATATCTACATCTTGGGTTGTTTTAGTTGTTTTAGTTACCATTGGGGTTATCTTTACTGGTGCATTACAATTAATGCAATTAAGAATTATAGAAACCTTACAACAACGAATTTTTACAAGAGCCTCTTTTGAATTGAGCTACCGTTTTCCAAAAATAAAAATGAACGAATTGCGTAATTATTATCCGCCAGAATTGGCAAATCGTTTTTTTGATACACTTACGATTCAAAAAGGATTATCAAAAATTTTAATTGATGTACCCACCGCTTTACTACAGATTATTTTTGCATTAATTTTATTGTCATTTTACCATCCGTTTTTTATAATATTTGGTATTCTCTTACTATTATTGATTTATATTGTTTTTAAGTTTACAGCACAAAAAGGGCTAGAAACGAGCTTAATAGAGTCTAAAATAAAATACAAAGTAGCTCATTGGATACAAGAAGTTGCAAGAACTGTGGTTAGTTTTAAACTCTCTGGAAACACCAATTTAGCAATGTCTAAAAATGACGACTTAGTTAGTAAATATTTAGAAGCAAGAGAAAATCACTTTAAAATATTGATATTACAATTTATGCAAATGATTGGTTTTAAAGTAATTGTAACTGCCAGTTTGCTGTTAATTGGTGGCGCTTTAGTCTTAAATCAAGAAATGAATATTGGTCAATTTGTGGCTGCCGAAATCATTATTCTTTTGGTTATTGCATCCGTAGAAAAACTAATTATAGGCTTAGAATCGTTTTATGATGTGTTAACCTCTATCGAGAAATTAGGACAAGTTGTAGACAAGGAATTAGAATCTCAAGAAGGTGAAAGACCTGTTTTTAAAGACGACTTAATTGTTGAGTTAGATACTGTTTCTTACAGAGTAGAAAATAGAGAAAAAGCAATTATCAAAAATATATCATTAACGATAAATGCAAAAAGTAGGATTTTAATTATAGGAGAAAGTGGTGCAGGAAAATCTAGTTTAATGCGCTTAATTTCTGGAGTTATAGAACCAACTGCGGGTAATATTTATGTAAATAATTTATCATTAAAAAGTTTACATCTAAATCATTATAGATCTCAATTGGGCTTATCGATGTCTGAAGAAACTCCTTTTGAAGGCAGTATTAGAGATAATTTAGTTTTTGGAAATAAAGAAATACATGATGATGTAATTTTTGACGCATTAAAAGTTGTTGGATTAGATTCTTTTCTAAAAGAACAACCAAATGGTTTAGAAACTATCTTAAAACCAGAAGGAAAGCAAATGTCTTACACTATTTCAAAAAAAATAATTTTAGCTAGGGCTATTATTAAGAAACCAAAAATAATGATTTTAGAGGACCCTTTAGACCAATTTAATTTATCGGAAACTATTAAAATTATTAGTTATTTAACAGCTCCAGAGAGACCTTGGTCATTGATTGTTACGAGTAGTAAAAAAAGTTGGAAAACAAAATGTACTCAAATAATTACTTTAGAAAAAGGTAAAATTAAATCTATAAATTAAATAAGCGATGTTAAATATTTCTAACAATCAGTTAAACAAAAAAGTAGATTTACAAGCGTATAATTCTGGTAAATTAATTTTTAGCAAACACTATTTCAAATCCTTTAATAAGTTTTTATTAGTGTTTGCATTTCTTGTCTTAATCGTACTTTTTTTACCTTGGACACAAAATATAACAGGCAATGGTCTAGTTACCACCCTAACACCAGAACAAAGACCACAAACAATACAATCTCAAATTCCTGGTAGAATTGAGCAATGGTTTGTTAGAGAAGGTGACCATGTTAAAAAAGGAGATACTATTTTAAGAATCTCTGAAATTAAAAGTGACTATTTTGACAATAAACTGATAGAAAGAACAAACGAGCAAATTAACGCTAAAACTTCTTCAGTAGACTCTTATCAATTTAAAGAAGATGCTTTAAATAGGCAAATTGCAGCATTAAACGAAGAGATGAAATTAAAGTTAGAACAAGCTCATAATAAGTTTTTGCAATCTAAATTAAAAGCAAAAAGTGATAGCATCGATTTTGAAGCAGCAAAAACAAATATCAAAATTGCAGAAAGTCAGTTTAACCGCACACAAACTTTGCAAAATGAAGGGTTAATGGCAGTTAAAGATGTGGAGGAAAAACGATTAAAATTGCAAGAAACACAAGCCAAATTAATATCACAAGAGAACAAATTATTAGCCTCTAAAAATGAAATTATAAATGCTAAAGTAGAGATTTCTACCGTAAGTGCAGCATATGCTGATAAAATTTCTAAAGCACAAAGTGATAAATTTACAGCGCAATCTAACGGATTTGACGCAAAAGCACAGGTTTCTAAATTAGAAAACAGCAATAGTAATTACATAATTAGAAATAGCCTTTTATACATTACTGCTCCGCAAAATGGATATATCAACAAAGCGATTAAAGGCGGAATTGGTGGTACTTTTAAAGAAGGTGAAGATTTAGTTGGTATAATGCCATCAAAATACGATCTGGCTGTAGAAACTTTTGTAAGACCTATCGATTTGCCCCTTTTACATATTGATGAAAAAGTACGGGTACAATTTGATGGTTGGCCCGCAATTGTATTTTCTGGATGGCCAAATGTCTCTTATGGAACCTACGGCGCAAGAGTTATTGCCATCGAACGATTTATTAGTGATAATGGTAAATATAGAATACTATTATCACCCGATAAAGAAGATCATATATGGCCAGAGGTTAGAGTTGGCTCTGGCGCAAGAACTATTGCACTGCTAGAAGATGTGCCAATTTGGTATGAGTTGTGGAGACAAATAAACAGCTTCCCTCCTAATTATTATCAGCCAGAAAAAGGAAAATCAGGGAAATTAGATTCAAAAAAGAAATAAAAAAAGAATCCATATTTAGGTTATTAAAACATGAAAAAATATATTTTAATTCTTTTTTTATTACTGTTTTCCAAACTTTCTTCTCAAGAAAAGATCGAATCAGTGATGACATTGTCTGAGTATTTAGGCTATGTTAAAGCCTATCATCCAATTGTAAAACAAGCAAATCTTGTTATCAATACAAGTGAAGCAAAATTACTACAAGCTAGAGGTGCTTTCGATCCTAAAATTGAGGTTGATTTTGATAAAAAAGAATTCAAAGAAAATGAATATTACAATCAATTAAACGGTGCTTTTAAAATACCCACGTATTATGGTTTAGAATTTAAAGCAAATTTTGAAAATAATGATGGCGTTTTTTTAAATCCCGAAGCAACCGTGCCAACCGATGGTTTGTATGCTGCCGGGGTTTCTGCGTCTTTGTTAAAAGGTTTTTTAATAAACCAAAGAATGGCCTCTTTAAAACAGGCAAAATTCTTTTTAAATCAGGCAAAAGAAGACCAACAAATCTTAGTCAATGAAATTTTATACAATGCTTCTTTAACGTATTTTAATTGGCTGCAAACGTATAACGAAAAAGTAGTATATCAAGATTTTCTAGGAAATGCAGAAATCCGTTTTAACGGAACAAAAAGAGCTTTTATAGAAGGAGATAAACCTGCAATTGATACAATAGAAGCTAGTATTACGTTAAATGAAAGAAAGCTATATTTAGAAAAAGCACGTATACAATTAGTAAAATCTTCTTTAGAAATTTCTAACTTTTTGTGGCTAAATGATAACACACCTGTTGAGCTGCAGGATCATATCATACCCGACGTTCAAACCTTAAATTCTATAGATATAACTTTTAATATTGCGTTGTTTAATAATGCCGATTTTGATATTACTAATCATCCGAAGATAAAATCTTTAGAATACAAAATACAAAGTTTAAATATTGATAGAAAGTTAAAAATGAACAACTTGTTACCTCAATTAGATGTTCAATATAATTTTTTAACACAAACGCCTAGAACTTCAAATTCATTAAATGTAGATAATTATAAAGCTGGAATTAATTTTAAATTACCGCTATTTTTAAGAAAAGAGCGAGGAGATTTTAAACTTGCAAAAATTAAATTACAAGATGCCACTTATGAAAATGAAGCAACCAAAGTAACTATAAAAAATAAAGTGGATGCTTTGCAACAAGAATTGTCTTCTTTTGTGATACAAAGTAATTTTTTAACCAATATTGTTAGAGATTACAATACGTTACTAAAAGCGGAAGAACGAAAATTTTTCTTAGGTGAAAGTTCTTTATTTTTAGTAAATTATAGGGAAGCAAAGTTGATCGAAACCAAGCTAAAAGCTATTGTTTTAGAAAATTCATTCTTTAAATCAAAAGCAGATTTATTTAAAGTAGCGGTGATTTCTATTTCTGAATAATTAATTGTAATAGTTCTTTAATCCTCTTCATCTAAAGTAAAAAAATCATTTACTGAAATTTTAAAAACTGCTGATAATTTTAACGATAAAACGGTAGAAGGAACATACCTGTTTTTTTCAATTGAATTAATCGTTTGCCTTGAAACACCAATTTGTTTAGCCAAATCATCTTGTGTGATATCTAAAATGGCACGCTGTACCTTTAGTGTGTTTTTCATCTTATCTATTCAATCTTTTTAGCTTCCAAAAATATAACAGTTGTACAATTAACATAAAAAATAATACTTGAAAATAATTAAAGGATTTCATTTCTTCATTTTGATTGAATAAAAATGCCACACCAAAATTAACCAAAGGTTGCCCTAAAGAATACACAATAGCCATAATAAAAGCCAATCTGTAAGATTGAGCGCGCAAACTATCTATAAATTCATCTTCTAATTTTTCTTTAGAGACAGATATTAAAAGGAAACCTATCAATAAAACTCCATGTAAAATTGGTCGTATCCACTCTGAATCTTCAAAATACTTTCTTGCAATCATCGCTACAAAAGTAGCAATAGCAATTATATATCCTACTTTTTTATAGGAATGTGCCAATTGAAATGTATTCATTTTTTCTAATTGACTTCTTTCTCTTTCACAAATTGATAGTTTTGACATGCTTATTTATTTTACAATTAGACAAGTTTATTTTATATAATGACAAATATACTTTACATTTTTTGATTAAACAACTTTTTTTTATTACTTTTAATAAATAGATTAATTACTAAACCTTTTCTAATGACCATAAATACAAACAAACCAAATACCTTATTCTGGATAATAGGAGCTGTTGCGTTCATCTGGAATTCGATGGGAATAGATAGTTATTTAAATCAAGTTTATAAATCTGAACGTTTTAAAACGATGTACACTCAAGAGCAATTAGAGATTATTTTCAACTTGCCGTCTTGGGTTACAGCAGCTTTTGCAATTGCCGTTTTTTCTTCTGTAATCGCTTCTCTTTTATTTTTGATGAGAAAAAAGTTAGCGAAGATGTTCTTTTTGATTGGTTTAATTGCGATTATAGTTCAAACTAGTTATAATGTTTTTCTAAATCCTGGAAGAGAGTTGTATGGTTCTATGGAGTATTCTATGCTCATCATAATTCCTTTATTCGCGGTGTTTCTGTATTGGTTTACAAAGAAATGTGCCGATGACGGAATTTTAAATTAAAAACTAAATATAAAAAGCTGCAATTTGCAGCTTTTTATTATTCAAATAAGGCAGCTAAAAACTCTGCTACACAGGCAGGTTTTTCTTGCCCTTTAATTTCGATTGTACAAGAGAAGGTAACTTTGATACCTTTGTTCGCTAAATCTTCAATTTCTTTAACAACTGTGTGCATTCTTAACTCACTATTTACAGGAACAGGATTTGGGAACCTTACTTTATTTAGACCGTAGTTTAAACCCATTTTTACACTTTTAATTGAAAACGATTCTTCTAACAATTTAGAAATCATTGAAACAGACATAAATCCGTGTGCTACGGTACTTTTAAAAGGACTCTCCTTCCCTGCTCTGGCTTCATCAACATGAATCCACTGTTTATCTAAAGTAGCATTCGCAAAATCATTTATCATTTGCTGAGAAATAGTATACCAATTTCCAATAGGTAATTGTTTGCCCGCCATCAACCTAAAATCAGAAAAATTTTCAAAAACTAATGCATTCATTATTTTATATTTATTTACAAATTAGTATTTCATTTCAAATGATTAATTTAGTCAAAATTATGTAATTATGAAACCAATTTTTTATTTATTTACGTTACTTTCATTTACACTCTTTGGCCAAAATTCTCCAAAATGGATGAGGCATTCTTCAATATCTCCCGATGGAAAAGAAATTGCTTTCACGTATAAAGGAGATATATATAAAGTAAATGCTACTGGCGGTAACGCCCACCAACTTACATTTCATACTGCGCATGATTATGAGGTTGTTTGGAGCAAAGATGGCTCTAAACTGGCTTTTTCATCTAATAGATATGGTAATTTTGATGTTTTTGTAATGAATTCAAATGGTGGCAATGCCACTAGAGTAACCTTTCATTCTAACGACGAACATCCGTATTCATTTACTAAAAATGATACAGAAGTTGTTTTTGGTGCATTAAGACAAGATGCTGCAAACCACAGACAATACCCTCATGGTTCTCAGTCTGAGTTATACAGCGTTCCGGTTAGATCTGGCAGAGTTCATCAACTTTTAACAATTCCTGCTGAGTATGTTCAGTTTTCAAAAGACGGGAAAAAGATGTTATATCAGGATAAAAAAGGAGGTGAAAATGAATGGAGAAAACATCATACATCTTCGATAACTAGAGATATTTGGCAGTATGACACTGAATCTAAAGAGCACACAATGCTTACTACTGATAATGCAGAAGATAGACAACCCGTTTTTAGTGAAGACGAAAAAAGCATTTACTATTTAAGTGAAAAAAGTGGGACTTTTAATGTTCATGAACTTTCATTAGATAATCCGAAGCAAGATCAACAATTAACAAATTTTACGCTACATCCTGTTCGTTTTCTAAGTATGGGTAACGGAATTATTTCTTTTGGATATGATGGTGAGTTGTACACAATGACAAAAGGTACTGAACCTAAAAAAGTTACTGTAGATATTATTACCCAAGATAAAGAAAATTCAGAGAAATTTATTTCTGTAAACGGCGGAATTGATGAAATGGCTATTTCACCAAACGGAAATGAAATTGCCTTTATAGCAAGAGGTGAAGTCTTTGTAACATCCGTAGATAAATCATTTACAAAAAGACTAACAAATACATCAGAGAACGAACGTTTTGTTTCTTGGGGTCCAGAAGGGAAGTCTGTCGTATACAGCAGTGAACGTGCTGGAAAATGGAGCGTTTACAAAACTGAAAAGGTTAGAGCGGAAGAACCTTTTTTCTATGCATCGACCTTATTAAAAGAGGAAGCTGTAATAGAAAATAAAGTTGATAATTATTTGGCACAATATTCACCTGACGGAAAAAAAATAGCTTTTATTGAAGGAAGAAGAACCTTAAAAGTAAGGGATATCGCATCTAACAAAGAAACCACTTTGTTAACTCCTGATGATTTATTTCACATGCGAGATGGTGATAAATATTTTAAATGGAGCCCAGATAGTAAGTGGTTGTTAGTCGATTGGGGAAAAACGTTAAGTAATAGCGAAGTTTTACTAATGGCTGCAGATGGTTCTAAACGAGTAAACCTAAATGAAAGTGGTTATTATGACGGGCAACCAAAATGGGTAAATGAAGGTAAACAAATGATTTGGTTTAGTAACAAAAACGGATTAAAATCATATGCAACTAGTGGTGAAACTCAAAATGATGTGTATGGTATGTTTTTTACACAAGAGGCTTGGGATGAATTTGATTTGAGTGACGAAGATTTTAAATTAATGGAAGCCATTAAAGAAGTCGAAAAAAAGAAAAAAGAAAAAGAAAAAAAGGATAACAAAAGCTCAAAGAAAGGAGATAAAAAAGAGGAAGAAAAAGACAAGGAGGAAGAAGAAAAGAAAATAACACCTTTAGAATTTGACTGGGAGCATATGAAAGATCGAACAAAAAGGTTAACAATTCATTCTTCCGATTTAGGAGATGCAGTACTTTCTAAAAAAGGTGATTTATTGTATTATTTAGCAAGTTTTGAAGAAAAATCAAACTTATGGAGTACAAATCTAAGAACCAAAGAAACTAAAATGGTGATGAAATTAAATTCAGCCTCAGGAAGTTTAGAATGGGATCAAAAAATGGAGAATTTATATCTTTTAAGTAGTGGGAAAATCACAAAATTAAATCCTGATAAAAGTGAAAGTAAACCCGTAGAAATTAAAAGTGAAATTGAATTTGATGAAAACGCAGAAATTCAAGAAATGTTCGACCACGTTTGGTTGCGTACAAATGCAGTTTTTTATCACCCAGATTTTCATGGAATTAATTGGGAGAACATGAAAAATGAATATCAAAAATACATACCACATATTGGAAATGGCCTTGAGTTTTCTGAACTTTTATCAGAAATGTTAGGAGAATTAAATGTATCTCACGCTGGTGCTGGTTTTAGAGAAAGTAGCGTTTCAAACGAAGATGACACAGCCTCTTTAGGTATTTTTATGGATTATAATTTTAAGGATGACGGAATTTTAATCGAAGAAGTTATTTCTGGTGGTCCTTTAGACAAAGCAAAATTTAATATTCAACCCAAAAGTATCATCACAAAAATTGATGGAGTACTTGTAGATAAAAATCAAGATATATCTACTTACTTAAATAGAAGAACGGATGCCTTTATGTTATTGGAAATTGTAAATCCAAAAACAAAAAAAGAGCAAACAATTACAATTAAACCGATTTCTTTACGCGAAGAAAATCGTCTTTTATATAGAAGATGGATAAAAATTAACGAAAAAGAAGTTGACAGTTTAAGTAATGGTCAATTAGGTTATGTACATATACCAGGAATGAGCGATGCTCCTTACAGAAGTATTTATCAAGATATGATGGGAAAATATTCCGAGAAAAAAGGAGTAATTGTAGACACGCGTTTTAATGGCGGCGGAGATTTAGTTGCTGATTTAGCAATGTTTTTTACCGGAATTCCTTTTATTACCTATGCAACAGATGCAAAAGTTGTGGGCGGCGAACCTACTTCTCGTTTTACAAAACCAACACTTTCTATTTTTAATGAAAGTATGTATTCGGATGGTCATTGTTATGCCTCCGGTTATACTGACTTAAAAATTGGTAAAACTGTGGGAATGCCAGTTCCTGGTACGTGTAGTTTTGCTGGTTGGGAAAGCTTACCAAATGGTTCTTATTGGGGCGTTGTGCCTATAAGTGCAAAAAACAAAGCAGGTGAATGGATGGAAAATAATCAAACAGAGCCAATGATCAAAGTTAAAAATATGCCAGGACAAATAGACAAAGGAATCGATCAACAATTATTACGATCTATCAAAGAATTATTAAAAGAAGTAAACTAAACTCTTAAATTTAATCATAAAAAAAAGTGAAGCTATGCTTCACTTTTTTTTATGGTTTACCAAAAATGTCGTCTTTGATTTTTGGTAATTCTAACTTAAATTTAACCACGACAACTCTAATAGTTACAACTACTGATGCAGAGATTATAAAGTTTATATTTTGGTCTACCGTAAAATAATTTAGAATTAAATATATAATCCCGCCTGCTAAACAAGCAGAAGCATAAATTTCTTTTTCAAAAATTAACGGAACATTATTAGTTAATACATCTCGCAAAACGCCACCAAAAACAGCAGATATCATCCCCATTATTAATGCAATAATAGGATGTAAGTCAAAAGCTAATCCTTTTTCTAAACCTAATAAAGTAAATACACTAATACCAATGGTATCAAATAAAAACATCGTTTTACTTAAATGCGCAATTTTACTTTTAAAAAGAAATGTAAATACAACTGCTGCTAAAATTGTATAGAGATAATTTAAGTTACCAATCCAATTTATGGGATGTGCATCAATTAAAACATCTCGCAACATTCCACCACCAACAGCAGTAACAAAGGCAATAATGAGTACACCAAACATATCGAACTTTTTGTCTAAGGCAACTAAAGCTCCACTTACAGCAAAGGCAAAAGTTCCTAAAATATCAATTAGATAAATAACTTGCATACTACACCGTTACTTCAGTAAATTTAATGTTTAATTCGTTTTGAATTTCTTGAATACGTTCTAATTCATAAGGTAAAATAAAAGCCAATGAAGTTCCTGTTTTCCCTGCTCTTGCAGTTCTACCACTTCTATGTGTGTAATATTCTAATTGCTCAGGTAATTGATGGTGAATTACAAATTCTAATCCACTAACGTCAATTCCACGTGCAGATACATCTGTGGAAATTAAGTACTGTAAACTTTCATTTTTAAAGGCACGCATTACTTTATCGCGTTCTTTTTGTTGCATATCGCCTTCTAAAGCAGCTGCAGAAAAACCTTCTTCAATTAAATGAGCTGCTAAGTTTTGCGCACCCGCTTTTGTTCTACAAAAAATAATACCTCTACTTGCCTCCCTTTTTACTAAATACGTAATAATATCAGCCGCTTTTTCTTTTATTGTTGTTTTTACAAATTGATGCCTAATATTAGAATTTACCAAAGAATTTCTATTAATTTCTACTCTTGGCGCATTTGCATCCATGTAAGTTTTTACAATTTTTTTAATTTCTTCTGGCATCGTAGCAGAAAATAACCAAGTTTTTCTGTTAGATTCTGTAGTAAATTTTAAAATTCTATTCAAATCTTGTTTAAAACCCATGCTTAACATTTCGTCAGCTTCGTCTAGAATAACTGTTTTTACATGACTAATATCAATACTGCCACGCTCTATTAAATCGATTAATCTTCCTGGGGTTGCTACAACTATATGGGTTGTTCTTTTTAAATTACCCATTTGACGATCAATTTTTTCTCCGCCAAAAACAGCTTCTATAAAAATTTTCTCTTCACTATATTTTGTAAATTTAAAAAGTTGCTTCTTAATTTGTTGAACTAATTCTCTTGTTGGTGATAAAATTAATGCTTGAATATTTCCTTCGTTTGTATTAATTTGATGTAAAACAGGCAAGCCAAAAGCAGCTGTTTTTCCCGTACCTGTTTGAGCTAGACCAATAAAATCGGTCTCAGATTGTAATAAAATTGGGATCGTTTTCTCTTGAATTTCTGATGGTGTAGAAATCCCTAATTCTTTTATTGCTTCTATATATTCTTTACGAATTCCTAATGCAGAAAATGTTGACATTGTTTCTTAATTTTGTGCAAAGATACTTTTATTAAGTTTTATAGAGACTAATTACTTAAATTGACTCTAAAAAATTAAGTTTACTATTTAAGTAGTCAAAAAACAGAAAGATATTTATACTAATTCGTTAAAATGGTTCTAATTATGGTTGTAATACTTTTAAAACATTTTCTCTAATTCGAGTTGGTTTATAGGTTACAGCATCTAACATTGCCCAAGTTGTTTTAGACTTTGTCAGCAACACATCTTCCTTGTAAAATTCAATGATCCGTTCTGATGTAAAACCTTTTGTTTCTCCAACCCATGTTTTTGCTATAATTTTATCACCCAAAAGCGCTTGCCCTTTATAATCGATTTCATGCCTTGCAACTACCCAAATATATTCTGGCAAAGGAGTTTCTTTGGTTAAAAAAGCCCAATGATGAAAAGCTACTTCATCCATCCATTTTACATATACCACATTATTTACATGATTTAAATCATCAATATCGTCTGTTGTTACCGTAATTTTAAATTCAAAGAAAGTATCCATTTATAAATTTTTTGCAAACATAAAAATTTTAATAGTTCTATAATAATTATTGATGTTCCATTTTATGAAAAATAATTAATAAGCTGTTTCTTTGCGTAACTTTTTATGAACAAACTAGCAAACGAATTAGGCACAGAGAATATTGGTAAATTATTGATAAAACAAGCAGTCCCAGCAACTATTGGGATTCTTGTAATGTCTTTAAATATGATAGTTGACACCATTTTTGTAGGTCAATGGATCGGTGTTTTAGCAATTGCTGCAATTACAGTTGTTTTACCAATTGTATTCTTAATTTCTTCTATAGGAATGGGAATTGGTATTGGTGGAAGTTCTATAATATCAAGAGCATTAGGTGCAAATAATACTGAAAAAGCATTTTTAACTTTTGGAAATCAAATTTCTTTAACCGTTATTTTAGCACTTCTTTTTGTTATTTTAGGAACTATCTTTAGTGTTCCTATTTTAAATTTATTTGGTGCAAAAGGACTTATTTTACCAATAGCATCAGAATATTTTAGTGTCGTTATTTATGGTGTTCCGTTTTTAGCGTTTGCTATGATGGGAAATCCAACAATTAGAGCAGAAGGAAAACCAAAATTTGCCATGTATGCAATGATGATACCTGCAGTTTTAAATGTTGCTTTAGATGTTGTTTTTATTAAATTTTTTAATTGGGGAATGTGGGGAGCAGGTTTAGCAACTTCTATTTCTTTTGCAAGTTGTGGGTTATATATTTTATACTTCTTTTTATCTTCTAAAAGTGAATTGAAAATAATACCAAGAAACTTTAAATTAAATTTTAAAATTGTAGATGAAATTATAAAATTAGGAGGTGTATCTATTGTTAGACAGGGTGCAATTAGTATTTTAATGATTGTTTTAAACTACTCACTTTTCACGTACGGAGGGGAAATATCCATCTCAATATTTGGAATAATAAATAGAGTAATGATGTTCACACTTTCTCCTGTTTTGGGAGTTTCTCAAGGGTTTTTACCTGTTGCTGGTTTTAATATCGGGGCAAAAAATAATGCCCGAGTAAAAGAAACTATCAAAAAAGCAATTTGGTTTGGCTCTGTTTTAGGAACTATTATTTTTATAGGAATTGTAGTTTTTAAGAAAGAAATTATTTGGATTTTTACCAATGACGCCACTTTGTTGGATGAAACTCCAAATGCAATGTTGATTGTATTTTTAGTTACACCAATTGTTACGATGCAATTAATTGGTTCTGCATATTTTCAGGCAGCCGGAAAAGCAATGCCTGCTTTACTATTAACACTTTTAAAACAAGGTATTTTCTTAATTCCGTTAGCCTATATTTTACCCAGATATTATGGTATTGATGGTATTTGGTGGTCTTTTCCTATTGCAGATGTGCTTTCTACAATAATTACAATTTGGGTTTTAAAACGCGAGATTAATAAGAATCTTAAATAGTTTAAAATTTTGAATTTTAAATTAAATCAAAAACTCTCCATTTAAATTAGTCGATAAAATATCGCTAAACAAATTAAAAAACGGACGTAATGCTTTGTAGCTTTTATCTACTTCATCAATAAAATTTTCTGATAAAACTTCTTCATCCGTAAAACTTTTACTCGCTATAAACCCTTTTTTACGCAATAAATCTGCGTCTTTATGGTCTTTATCAAAACCTCTTGGTGCCGTTTTTAATTCCTCGAAACTTTCGTAAGTACCTCCAAAATGTCTTTTATAATCATCTGCTTCTAAAATTGCTCTAATTTCTGATGCATCTTGTTCTATTTCTTTTCTAATTCTGAATAAATCATCTTTGCTTGGCTCCCAAAATCCACCAGCTAAAAAAGATTCTCCTGATCTTATTCTAAGAAAATAGCCTCCTCTTAAAGCCGTACCTAATCTTGAGTAAGAGTTTGCAAAATGAGCTTTGTAAGGCGTTTTATCATTAGAAAAACGAACGTCTCTATAAATACGCATCATTTTAGACTTTTCTATTTCATCGTGCATTTGTAATTTACTGTCTATTGCTGCGAAAACATCTTTTGCATTTTTTTGCGCTTTGGCATAGGTAGTTTTGTGTTCTGCAAACCAATCTCTATTATTATTTTTTTGTAAATCTTGTAAGTATGTAAATGTCGATTTTTCGAATTGCATTTAGATGTGTTTTTAAAAGTTCAATTTACGAATTATTCTATAAAAAAAGAGGCACTAATTCTATAGGGGAGTTCTATAAATTAAACCTTTGATATTCAGTTTGTTATGTGTATATTTGAGTCAAAATATTTAGAAAATGAAAAACCAAAAATACAAAACCACAGGCAACAAAAGTTTATTTGACGAGCAATTTACTGCTTTACAACTTTCAGAAATAGGCAATCCATTAGAAATGATTAGTCAAGTAATTGATTTTAATATGTTTAGGGAAAAGTTAGAAGAAAAATTGCTAAACACCAACAAAAAAAACAATGCAGGAGCAAGACCTTTCGATGTTGTAATGATGTTCAAAATATTGATTTTGCAACGCTATTATGGTCTTGGCGACAAGCAGGTTGAGTATCAAATTATCGACAGAACCAGTTTTAAAACCTTTTTAGGATTGGAGAGTGGCGACAAAGTTCCAGACGAAAAAACGGTATGGGCATTTAGAGAGTTAGTAACAAAAACTGGGCTTGTAGAGGATTTGTTTACACAATTCATCACTTATTTAGAATCAAAATCTATGCTATTCAGCGAAGGGAAAATGGTCGATGCCAGTTTTACCATTGCACCACGCCAACGAAATACCCGAGAAGAAAATCAAATAATAAAAGAAGGACGAGGTGGTGAACTTTGGAATGACAAGCCTCACAAAAAATCCCACAAAGACATTGACGGTCGATGGACAAAGAAAAATAATGAGACTTTTTACGGATATAAAAACCATGCAAAAGCAGATTGCAAAAGCAAATTTATAAACAAATATGTAGTTACAGACGCATCAGTTCACGACTCACAAGCATTAGACGAACTGCTAGATGAGAAAGACAAAGGAGAAGATTTGTATGGCGACAGTGCTTATGTAGGCGAAAATCAAGAAGAAACCATTTCAAAATATGAGATGAAAAATCAAGTTCACGAAAAAGGATACAAAAACAAGCCGTTAACAGAGGAACAAAAAGCTCAAAACACTAAAAAATCAAAGACAAGAGCCAGAGTAGAACACATTTTCGGATTTATGGAACAAAGTATGCAAGGCTTGTTTTTGAGATCAATAGGAATAGTAAGAGCCACTGGAATAATTGGATTAATCAACCTAACCTACAATTTATTTAGATACGAGCAAGTGGTTCGGTTAAATATTTTTAAGACATAAAGCACTGATAGATAGATAGATAGATAGATAGATTTTTTATGTAATTTTTACAGAAATAACAAAAAATATTTGTAAGTTTGAATTATAATTTCAGAAAAGCATTAAATCAGTTCTTGCTTTTTTGAAAAATTTACAAAAAAATCAATTTTTAGAACTCACCTATAATAAAAATGAGCAGAGTGGCTTTTTATTTCCGTAAATTCGAGCTGTAATTGACTCACGCTCTATGCAGCAGACAACAAAAATAATTCAGAAAAGATACGAAGGCTTTTTACAGACAAATTGTTTGTGGAAAGACAATAAAGTTTACGAATTAAATCCATTTATAATTGAAATCATATCCTCAAAAATAAATATCGAAATTGATGAAAAATTACGCCTTGGAAAATATATTGAACGATTTATTTCTTATCAATTACAGCAAGAACATAACATTTCTATCATTTGTGAGAACATTCAAATTCAGCGAGAAAAAGTTACTTTAGGCGAGTTGGATTGTATTCTTTTAAAAGATAAAAACCCAATTCATTTAGAGATTGTCTATAAATTTTACTTGTACGACAACTTAGTTGGAGTAACTGAAATTGAGCACTTTGTTGGTCCGAATAGAAAAGATTCTTTAACAGAAAAGCTTATAAAACTCAAAGAAAAACAGTTACCACTTCTCTACTCTGCAGAATGTTTAGCCTATTTAAGATCTATTAATTTAAATGTGAATACCATTGAACAACAAGTGTGTTTTAAAGCACAACTATTTATTCCGGTTTCACAGAAAAATATTGTTTTAAAGGAACTTAATCAAGATTGCATTATTGGTTACTATATCAACAAAAAGGAATTAGAATTATTTAAGGATAGTAAGTTTTTCATCCCAAATAAAAAGGATTGGTTAATTATACCTCATAAAAATATAGATTGGATTAATTATCATCAGTTTAAAGAAAAATCTTCTGAATTTTTGGTAAGAGAATTTTCCCCGCTTTGTTGGATAAAAAACCCGAAAGGAGAAATTAAAAAATACTTTTTAGTTTGGTGGTAGAAAGTTCAAAATTTAAAGTTGCTTCTCTAAACATAATTTCAAAAATACTTTTACTTCAATTTTTTTACTTCTTGTTTCTTGAACATTAAAAAAAATAACATTTGGGCAGATAGAAAAAATAATTTTTTTTGTCTCATCTGTCTTAGTTCATATCTAAAATATCTTGTCTCTTATTTTAAAAAAAGTAAATAAAAAAGAGGAACTCATTTTAAGTTCCTCTTAATTGATTATCTAACTATATGTTATTTGTCTTTTTTGTCATCGTCTTTAGATGCTTTATTCCAAATTTTTATTTTATCATCTTTGGTAACGCCTTTTAAAACTTCTACATTTACACCATCTGAAGTGCCTAGTTTTAAAGTCTTCTTTTGGAACTTACCATTAGTCATTAAAACTTCTACATAAGGTTCTTCTGTTTTTTTATCAAACTTTAAAAGCGCTTCTTTAATAGCTAAAACACTATCTTTTTTTTCTAAAATAATATCTGCATTTGCGCTATAACCAGCTCTGATAAAATATTTAGTATCTAATGAAACGTCTGCTTTAATTTTAAATTGAACAGCTCCTCCCTCTTCTGTTCCTTTCGGAGCAATAAAGTTTAATTTAGCAGGAAATTTTACGCCTTCAATAGCACCTATAGATACTAGAATACTTGTACCTTTTATTAATTTGCCAACCTCTGATTCGTCTACTTTTCCTTCAAAAATCATTTTGCTCATATCTGCAATTGACGCAATTGTTGTACCTGCATTAAAGTTGTTAGATTGTATAACTTGATCTCCTTCTTTCACAGGGATTTCTAAAATTGTACCAGACATTTGTGCAATAATATTGGTGTTTGCAGAAGCACCAGAACCAGAAGAGCCTATTTTTATGATCTGATAATCATTTTCGGCATTCTTTAAATCTTGCATGCCTTGTTTATATGTTACTTCAATATTCTCGAATTCTGCTCTAGAAATAACACCTTTTTCAAATAAACCTTTATTTCTCTTATAAGAAATTTCAGCATTATTTAAACCAATTTTAATATTGTCGACTCTACCTTTTGCACTAATTAAAGATTGCTCATTTGGCACAACTCTAACAGTTGCAATTAAATCGCCTTTGTTAACTTGTGCGCCTTCAAGTAACATAATTTTATCAATTATACCTGTAATTTGTGGCTTAATTTCAATTTCCTCTAAGGGAATCACTTTACCTGTTGCTACCGTTTTTTTAACAATAGTAGTTCTAAAAGGTGTTTCTGTTTCAAATTCGAGAACGCCCTTTGAATTCTTTTTACCGAACCAAATTAACGCAGCTATAAAAAGTACTACTATAATTGCTAAAATAATTTTTGATCTTTTACTCATAATTTTTTAATTAATTTTATTCTTCTCTTAATGCTTCTATTGGTTTTACTACTGTTGCCATATGTGCAGGAATTAAACCTATTAAAGTTCCTAACACAATTAACGTGGCAAATGCGATCATAATAATTGGAATGTTTACTGTTGGGTTTATCAATGTTGCATCTTCTCCTTGACCAAATTTCCAATCAATTAAAAATAAAACAAAGCCTCCAAAAATAATACCTAACATACCAGCTATTGTGGTTAAAAAAACAGATTCTAATATAATTTGCTGACGAATATTTTTTGGTGTTGCTCCTAAAGCTCTTCTTATTCCTATTTCTTTTGTGCGTTCTTTAACTGTAATTAAAAGGATGTTACCAATTGCAAAGACTCCTGCAATTAAAGTAGCAATACCAACAAACCATGTTAGAAATTGCATACCCGTTAAAAAGCCTGTAAACTTTGCTATTTGTGTTCCTAAATTAAAGGAACCAAATGCTCTTTTATCTTCTGGATGTACATTGTGCAAATTTTTTAAAGTTAATAGAATATCTTTTTCCATTTGCTCAATATCAACACCCTCTTCAGCGGTAATTACCATCCAAGAAATATTATTGGCCGTATTATAGACTCTTTTAAATGTTGTAAAAGGGATATAAGCAGTGTCACCATCTAAATCGATAGCACTTGAAGGTCCATAAACACCAATAACTTTATAATTAATACTATTTATTTTGATGTAGGCACCAATTGGCATTTCGTTTTTGTCAAACAATTGCTTGTACATTTCTTCTGAAATAACAGTAACTTTTGCTGCGGATGACATATCATTTTCATTCAAAAAACGTCCATAAATAAGGCTCTTTTTTTGAATTTGATCTAACGCAGGATAGTCTCCACTAACTTGGTAACTTGCCGATCTAAAATTATGCACAATTAAATTGTTCGTTTGATTTCTTGGCGCTAATAATTTAATTTCTTTAGAATATTCAGATTTTAAAGCCTCTATATCTCTTATATTTAATTTAAAAGTTCTTCCTACCTGAAATCCTTTAAAAGGGGTATCTGTTGCTTGTGTCCAAACAAAAACACTGTTGGTTGCAAAATCTCCAAATATTTTTTTAAAACCATTTTCCATCCCTCTTGCAGCTCCTAAAAGAACTACTAATAAAAAAATACCCCATAAAACACCAATAATCGTAATTGCGGTTCTTATTTTATTTTTACGAATGCTTCCGTAAATTTCTTGCCAAGTATCTGCTTCAAATAAAAAATTCATAGTTAATCTGCTCTTAATGCTTCAATTGGTTTAATATTTGCAGCTCTTTTTGCTGGCACATAGCCTGCAATTAATCCCGATAGAATTAAAACTACTGTTGCTCCTATTACAATTCCTGGACTTACACTTGGGTCCTTGATAAAATAATCTTTTTCTAAACTATTACCTATTAAACTTAAAATATAGGTTCCTAATGATAATCCTAAATAACCTGCAATTGTGGTTATTAAAACGGATTCTTGCACAACCATACCAATTATAGATGCAGGTGTTGCTCCCAAAGCTTTTCTTATTCCGAATTCTTTGGTACGCTCTTTAATTACAAAAATCATAATATTACTAATTCCAATAATTCCTGCCACTAAAGTTCCAGAACCAACTAGTATTACAATTGCATATAAAGCACCCATAAACATACCTACACCTTTGTTTGCTTCTGCCATATTTCTTACAGAAAGTGCACTTTGATCATCTGGATGAATGTTTAATTTCTTACGTAAATCACGTTCTATTTTGTTTCCAAAAGCAATGGCAGCATCCAAACTTAAATTTGGATTATAACCTAAATTAATTTGATTTATATTGTCATTATTTCCATAAATACTTTGGGCTGTAGTTACAGGAATATATGCAATTCGTTCTTCGTTATCTCCACCTTCATCAGAAAAAATACCGATAATTAAATAGGAACTTCCATTTACATTTAGTCTCTTGCCTAGTGCTGGTTTTTCTCCAAATAAATCGGCTTTTATCAAACGACCAATAACAATTACTTTAGATTTTTCGTTTAAATCTCTTTCATTTAAATAGCGTCCTTGGTCTATAATCGTCTTTTCTAAAAACTGATGATCTGGATTTACAGCTGTTACATTATAATTATTAGCTTCGTTTTTGTATTTTAAAGTAAAGTTTTTATAAACTCTAGCAGATTGATATTCAATTTTATCTTTATAAGTATCCTGAACAAAATTATAATCATCATTTCTTAATTGAATAACTCGACCCGTTTGAAGTCCTTTAAAAGGTTTTGTTGTTTTTCGCACCCTTACTTGCATTGAGTTTTGGGCATCATCGGCAAAAGCACTTGTAAATGAATTACTTAAACCACTTACAATACCGAATAAAAGTGTAAAAAGTAAAATAGCAAAAGATACCGTAAAACCAGACATTACAGAACGTAACCTGTTTTTATTAATACTTTGAAATATTTCTCGCCAACGATCTAAATCAAACATAATTCTACCGCTTTTCCAATTTTAGTTAATTCGTCACTAATAATAACACCGTCTTTTAAACGTACAATTCTTTTAGTTTGTAATGCAATTTCCTCTTCATGGGTAATTACAAAAACAGTCATTCCTTCTTTATTGATATCCTTTAATAAATCCATTACAGAATCTGAAGTTGTAGAATCTAATGCACCTGTTGGTTCATCTGCCAAAACAACTTTTGGTTTTGTAACTAAAGCTCTTGCGATTGCAACACGTTGTTTTTGACCTCCAGAAAGTTCATTTGGCAAACGATTAGCCCAATCCTTTAGACCAACTTTATCTAAATAATCCATGGCAATTTCTAATCTTTCTTTTCTATTTATCCCTTTATAATATAAAGGCAAAGCAACATTTTCTAAAGCAGTTTTATATGATATTAAATTAAACGATTGAAAAACAAAACCTAGAAATTTATTACGTAGTATGGCTGCTTTTTTCTCATTCATGTCTTTTATGAGTTCACCATTTAAATAATAGTTACCTTGATCATGAATATCCAATAATCCAACAATATTTAGCAGAGTAGATTTTCCTGATCCTGAAGAACCCATAATAGATACAAATTCGCCTTCCTTTATGTGTAAATCAATACCTTTTAATACATGTAGAGAATCTTTACCAATAGGGTAAGATTTGTGCATTTTTTCTATTCTAATCATAACATTTTAAAATTTTACGCAAAATTACTTATTGCACTTTGCAGTCGTTACTAATTTTTTGTTAAAAGCAAGTAATTAAGAGCGTACATTGTTAAGACGTATCAAATAATAAAATGTTACAACGATTTTAAAGAAAGATAAATTACTTTTACAGAATTAATGTTTAATTTTAAATAAATGTTTGATATTCCTAAAAATAAAAAAATTATTATTTTTGATGGTATTTGTAATTTGTGCAATAATTCAGTACTAAAAGTTATAAAATATGATAAAAAAGACAGTTTTGTATTCGTTGCTTTACAATCTAAAAACGGACAAGACATTATTAATTATTTAAAAATAGATAGTTCTAAAATAGATTCCATTGTATTATACGAGCCAGGTATTGCATATGATATTAAATCTACGGCAGTTTTAAAAATAATGAAGGATTTTGGAGGATTTTGGTTTTTAACTCAAATTTTCGAGATTTTACCAATAACAATTAGAGATTTTTTTTATGATTATATTGCCAAAAACAGATACAAATGGTTTGGTAAAGAAGAAAGTTGTATGATTCCAACACCTGAATTAAAAGCTAAATTTTTAAATTAAAAAACCCATTATTATTTTATCGTTATTTATTTTTTATAGGAATATTAAGTTATAGATTTAATATTTCTAATTTTTACATCATATCAACAATTATCGATTTTTAACCATGATTGTGGCTATATTTTCTACGATAGGTTTATATAATGACATAAAAAAAGCAAAAAACCCTTCAACTTTTAAAAGAGTTCTTTATGTTTTGATGATGGCTGTATTTGTCTGAACAATTCTATAAATTAAAGTTAAAAATATTATGAAAGCTATTAAATTATTTTTAAATTGAAGATACCAAAAGAAATAAGATGTATTATTTTTGATATGGATGGTGTTATAATAGACTCTGAAGAAATTCACAAAAAAGCCTATTATGAAACTTTTAATTCTCTTGGCGTTCATGTTTCTGATGATCTATACAAAACACTCACAGGATCTTCTACCATTAATGCTTTTCAGAAATTAGTATCGTATTTTAACCTAGATTTAAACCCAGAAGAGTTAGTTCTTAATAAGAGAAAACGATATGTAAATTTCTTTGAAAACGACCCTAATTTACATTTAGTTGATGGTGTTGAAGAACTTATAAAATATTGCTACAACAAAGGTTTTACTTTAATTTTAGCATCCTCTTCTGCCATGGTTAATATTGATAGGGTTTTTAAACGATTTAATTTAAATCAATATTTTTATGCAAAAATTAGTGGTGCAGATTTAACTGCCTCAAAACCAAATCCCGAGATTTTTGAAAAAGCTGCTATTTTAGCAAACGTACCAAAAGAAAACTGTATTGTTATTGAAGATTCCGACAACGGCATAAAAGCTGCAAACGATGCTGGTATTTTTGTTTTTGGGTACAGAAATAAAATGGCTGAAGACCAAACGTTAGAAAATGCAGATTTTATTTTAAATGATTTTAGTGAACTAAAAGCACTGATTTAAAAAGTATTTTTAGTTATTTTTTTCCTTTAATGAGAATGTAATCTTGTTGGTGTTTTGAATTAAAAAAGTCTGTTGTTTTAAGTGCAAAAAAACGTAAACTTTAAATTAATTTAAAGTTCAATGTTATTTTTACAACTTACTTTTCTATTGGCAAACCTTCTGTACTTCCCCACTCTGTCCAAGACCCATCATAAACAGCATGGGTTTTTATCCCTGCAATTTCTGCTCCTAAAGCTAAAACAGAAGCAGTGATACCTGTACCGCAAGAAAAAATTAAATCTTTATTTTTCGGATTAATTTCATTAAAAACTAGTCTTAAGTCTTCTTCGGATTTCATCAAGTTGTTCTCCATAATTTCGGAATACGGCATACTAACAGAATTAGGAATTCGCCCTCCTCTTACATCATTTCTAGGTTCTGGTTCTGTTGCTAAAAAACGCCCTTTTGAGCGCGCATCAACAATTAAAATTGATTTACTTTCAACCGCAGAAAGCACATCCACAGTAAGTTTTAATTTTTCTGATTTATAATTTGCAGAAAAATTTCCTTTTTTATAATCCTGTTTTTTAGACTTTTCTATTGGGTACTTTTTAGAATTCCAAGTTGGAAATCCGCCATCTAAAACAGCAATATTTGTAAAACCCATCAATTGAAACATCCACCAAACTCTTGGCGAAGAATAAATTCCTAAATCATCATACACAACAATACAACTATCTTGGTTGATTCCTAATTGCTGAGCTTTAACTTCAAAGGTTTTTGCTGATAAAACGGTATTTGGAAAAGATGCATTTTCATCCGAAAATGTTTTTTGGATATCAAAAAAGAGAGCGCCTTTTATTTGATGTTTTTCATCCAAAGAAACCTCTTTTTTATCGGTTACTTTCGGAATGGTTACATCAAGAATAATAAGGTTTTCGCTGTTTAAATTTTTAAACAACCAATCTACAGAAACTAATGGTTTATTAATTTTTAAAGACATAATTTATCAAAAGACCTAGCCAAGCTTAGTCTTGTATAAGTTAATAATTATACGTTTAGTTACTGTAAACTACAACTGAAAACTAATTTCTACTTTACTTCATCATAATTATCGTCCCAATTTTTAGGCTTCGGGTTATCGTGTAATTTACCTACAGATTTTGCTACTAAAGTTGCAACTGTTGCATCTCCAGTAATGTTAATTACAGTTCTACACATATCTAAAGGTCTATCAACAGCAAAAATTAATGCCAAACCAATTGCTAGTTTATCCGCAGGAAACCCTATAGATTCTAAGACAATTACCAACATAACCATTCCTGCACCTGGAACAGCTGCAGAACCAATTGAAGCTAACAATGCTGTTAAAACAATCATTAATTGATCTGCAAATGTTAAATCGAAATTTAGAGCTTGGGCAATAAAAACGGCTGCAACTGCTTGATATAAAGATGTTCCGTCCATATTTATAGTTGCACCTACAGGTAAAACAAAACTAGAAACTTCTTTGTCTACCCCTATATGTTCTTCAACTCTTTCCATGGTTACCGGTAAAGTTGCTGCGCTTGAACTCGTAGAAAATGCCAATAATTGAGCAGGACTTAATTGTTTTAAAAACCAAAGTGGGTTCTTTTTAGTGAAAACACTTATTAAAACCATATAAAAAGCGACCATTATTAATAATCCACCAACAACAGTCAAAGCATATTTTAATAATGCAAATAATAAATCTGGATCATCTGACGAAACCACCACATTTGACAATAATGCAAAAACTGCATAAGGAGCAGAAAGCATAATTAAATCAACCATTTTTAGGACTACTTCATTTAAAGAATCAAAGAAATCTTTTAAAGGTTTCGATCTTTTTTCTCCCACTAACAACATAGAAATTCCTAGAAAAATAGTAAAGAAAATTACCTGTAACATGGATGTATTGTCACTCATAGCATGCAAAGCATTATCAGGAACCATGTCTTCTAAAAACTGCAAAGGCCCCGCATTTTTTTGGCTCGAAGCTTCTTGTAATTTAGACTGCACACCACCACTATTTGCATATGTATCTGTAAGTTTGGTAATTGTTTCTTCGGATATTCCGTCTCCAGGTTTCACTAAATTCACCAAGACCAACCCAATTGTAATTGCTATTACAGTGGTCCCTATATAGATAATGATTGTTCTTAAACCAATATTTTTAAATTTAGAAATATCTTTTAAATCTGATATTCCTTTTACCAAAGAAGCTATAATTAATGGAACAGCAATTAATTTTAAGAGTTTTACAAAAATATTTCCAAAAGGATTTATCCAATTAGATACAAATATTGCGCCACCGTCTAAATTTATCATTCCTAATCCAAAAAGGATTCCAGTAACCATTCCTATTAAAATTTTCCAATGTAATGCCATGTTTTTCATTTTCCCTATTTAGTTAATTTGATAATTATTTCGAAAGATAAAAAAAGTAAATTACTTTTCTAGATACTTTAAAATTTATTTAAAAACGAAGTACTTTTTTTAGCACCGAACCATCATTTGTTTTTATTTTAAAAAAAAAGACTCCACTAGATTCTTTATTTAAATCGATAGAAGGATTGTCTTCGTTATTTATTTTGTGAAGCCTAATTATCTGACCATATAAGTTATATATTTCTATTTGAATAACTCCTTTTGCATGTATTAAAACCTTTCCTGAAGTTGGATTAGGAGAAACAAAAATAGTTGTATTAAAATCATCTAACCCTAAAGTGCTCGGAAATACGGTTAGCAATGCATTACTCATTTTTGACCAACTTGTCGCATTCTCTCTCAATTTTGATCGTTCTTGTTCTATATGAATAAATCGCCCTGTTGTACTTGTAGCAGTTGTATTACAGGGATTAGACGAATTATTTATGAACCTTCCTTGAGTATTTGTAAAACCAATAAGGCGCGTCCAACTGTTATTAACATGTGCTATTTGAAATGTTAACGAACTATCTTCATTTAAAAGTTCGTTCTTTATCAATGATGCATAATCTATAGCTGGTGTTTGGGTAGTTCCGTTACTCATAATTACATAAGGGTCTGATGCTAATCTAGCAAAACCATGCAATTGGATAAAAACAGCATTTGAAATATTTGCAAATAAATTTTCTGTAGTTTTTTGAAAAATTGTATTTATATTATGTGCCATATCTGAAATTCGATAGGATTGGGAACCAGAATTACAAGTACTTGTTGCACCGGAACACTCAGAAAAATTACTACTATTACAACGATGTGTACCACTTATAAAGACTGCTTTAGCTCTGGTATTTTTAAAACAGTAAATTGCCTGTTGACCAGTATTTGTATCATTTTTTATATGCGGAGCTTGTATAATTAAATTATTTCTAGCTGGTGTTTTACTAAATACATAAGTCCCCCAATAATTAGAAGATGAACTTTGTTTTTCGAACACATAAAAAATTTGATTAGGCGCTATAGACGTGTCTGTAAATTCTGTTACTTGATAATTAAGTCCATTTGCTAAAGATCTAGCATTTGGTAAATCATTTGCTAATAAAAAATTAATAGCCCTATCCCAATTGTCTAGTTGAGCGCTATTTGGTGATATATACTCATCTCCAAAACTACTAGGCACGTTACTTATAATATTGTCTATATATGTTTCAATATCTCCTATTGCTGTTTGAGAAAAAAGCGGGAATGAAATAAATAAAATAAAAATTAAATTCTTCATAGTTTTAAACTTTATCTGCTTTAGGCAATTTACTTATTTTGGACTTTGTAATGCAGAAATTTTAAATTAATTAATTAACTTAAATAAGTTTTTTTTAACAGCGTGTGGTAATTTCAAAAACAACATATTTTAAATTAAAAGTTATAAAATTTAAATACTTTTTAAAAGTTTATTGATGAAATTAGTCAGTTTTTATCTTAACACTTAAAATTTATAACATGATACTTTATCTGATAAACTGTTATTTTATTAGCTATAATTTTGACTTATTTTTACTGTAAAAAAAAGACTGTTTATCTAAAATAAACAGTCTTTTCTTAAAAAAAAATATAATTTATTGATTTACTGCAGTCTTTACAAAGATCCCAGGATCTTCATTAGGTGAATTTATATTAGAATTTAACTCAGTAGCTGAATAAGGCATTCTTTCTGCTCTTAAATTGCTAGTAGTTCCAACCATAATAAAAGGAACTGCAATAGCTCCATCTGATTTTCTTAATCTACGAGCATCATTATAAGCCATATGCATACCAAAACCACTTACATAGCGTTCCTCGATAACTTCTCTTAGAAAGGCATTATCCGTTGTGCTCCCGTCAGTATTCTCAATTCCCCCATTTTGAAAATCACTAATATCAAAAGCAGCATAATTATAACTCAGAGATCTAAAAGTGCTATTCACAATTTTACCTGTATTCATCCATACACGAAGTGTATTTAGATGAGGTAATCCATCTGAAGCGCCAGTTGCTCTTGCAGCGCATTCCGCTTTAATCAATTGATTTTCAAAATAGGTAACCATATTTTGCGGTTCAAATTGAGCTACTATTCCTTGATTTACACTTCCACCCGAAGAATTGATTGTAAAATATGCTCTACGAGCAGTTTCGTCAGTTTTTGAATGATTTCTTGACAGTGCGCTTCCACTAGCAATAAGTTGAAGCAAATAACTCTCTACACCATCTTTATTGTTTCCAATATCACCAGAACGAGCTCCTTCCAAAATTTCATAGAATAAATTCTTATCTCCGGAAGTAACAGTGGTAGCTCCTCTTGGTAAATATTTCATATCTCCAGTAGAACTTCCAATACCACTTTGAGCAGCGAATAAAGCATTTGGATAATCTTTCATATGAAGATAAAATCTAGCTTTAAGAGTGTAAGCTGCAGCAATCCATTTATCCTTATTCCCACCAAAATAAATATCCTCCCTTAAAGAAACAGAGTTCGCAGTGCTAAGACTAACTATTCCAGCATCTAAAGATGCGATAGCTTGATTATATACATCTTGTTGAGAATCAAAATTAGGATTTGGAATGTTGATATTACCAGATTCAGAATATGGAATATCTCCAAACAAAGATGCTGCCGTACCAAAAGCATGTCCTTCTACAACTTTAGCGATTCCAACTAAAAGATCATTTGAGGAGTTATTTATAATATGTCTTGTATTAGTTAAAACACCAATATAAAGTGCATTCCATTCCCCGTTAGATTCTGATGTAGACAAGTTATAACCGTATATATTTGAATACAACGAGTTAAATCCAACCAATTGTCCAGAGTACATTCCGCTAATTCTGTTTAAATGACCACAATTTAACTGAACATTTGCTAACATAGTTCCCGTTAAAAAAAGTTTTGGCGAGACATCTGCAACAATAATATCATTCGGGTTTTCATTAATACCCTCTACGATTTTTTCACATGAGACAACGAATATAAATACTGTTGCTAATATAATTTTAAGTATGTATTTTTTCATTTTAATATTTATTAAAAGTTAAAAGAGACTGAAAACAAGAATGATTTCGTTTGTGGATTTGTAAAATAATCAAGTCCTAGCGCATTACCAACACCATATTGATTTACTTCTGGATCAATTCCTGGAATTTTATTAATATTAATTAAATTTCTTCCAGTAGCTGTTAATAATACATTGCTTAATCCTAGCGTGTGTTTTAGCCACGGTTGATCTAAAATATACGATAAAGAAAGTTCTCTAACTTTGGTAAATGTAGCATCCTTAATAGAAAAATTGTAAGCTTGATTGTCTCCAAAACCTCCTCCAATTCCGGATCTATACCAGCTTTCGTCAAGTAAAACTGGACCAGCACCAAAGTCAGTAACACTTCCTCTCAATGTTGTTCCAGAAGCAATTGTATTGCCAGCAAAGTTTGTTAAATCTCTGTCTAATGTTACACGAGCTGCTGTTTCTTGAGTAGTACCCATTGCTCTTAGTACCCATAGAGTTCTAGGCGAAAAATCTCCTCCTTGAGAATGCTCTACAACAACATTTAAATTAAACTTCTTATAGTTAATGCTTAACCCTAGTCCTGCTCTCCAATCTGGATTAGGATCTCCTAAAACGATTGGTTCTGATGTAATTTGCGGAAATCCATTAGCATTTAAGTCTAGGCTTCCATCAGCTAATGTTTTTGATCCTGTTCCAAAAAGAACACCAAGAGGATACCCAACAACAGCTCTAGAACTTACTGAAGCTCCTGGTGATAAAGATATTGATTCTGTTCCGAAAAGATCCGTAACTTCATTGATATTCCTTGACCAGTTTAAAGTAGTAGAAATCTTGAAATCTTCTTTATCAACTGCATTCCAACCAAGATCAAATTCCAAACCGTTATTTTTCATTTTTCCATAGTTTCCGTATTGTGTAGCAAAACCAGTAGAAGGAGATAAATTTACATCTAATAAAATACCATCAATTTTGTTACTGTAGTATGTAAAAGAAAAACTTAAGTCATCGTTTAGAAACCTTAAATCAGCCCCAATCTCCCACTCAGTTTTAATTTCTGGCTTTAAATTAGGATTTCCTAGATTGTTATCTAATCTAAATCCACCACCAAATAAATCAATACTTAAAGGATCACTGTAAGTAGAATATCCGAAACCTCCTTCTGCAAGTGTTTCAAATTTGTGAGCCGAAGGTTGCACCCCTACTTTTCCAAAAGAAGTTCTAAATTTTCCAAAAGAAAGAAAATCACTTTTTACAGCATCCTTTGAGAAGTCCCATGCAAGATCAACAGCAGGATAGAAAAAAGTTCCATTAATTGTTGATGAAGCTTCAATACCTCCTGAAAAATTAACAAATAGTTGATCATACATATCAAAATTCATCACTGCATACCCTCTGTTATTTCTTCTTAAAGATTTTGAGCTTTCAAAAGAAGATGCTTCTGCAGATGTATTTAATGAAGTAGTTTGTTTTGTAGAGTTTACTAAAAACCCTGTAATATTCCCAGAGTTTCTTATGTAAGTTCTATCATTAATAGTCCAACCAATCGTTGTATTCAAGGTGATGTCACTAGTAAGATCAAAATTAGTTTTTCCAATAGCATCAAAATTCATAACACGAGTGCCAATTTCATCTTCTTGATATTGTCCTACACTCTGTTCTCCTGCTGAACTAATAGGAAAAAAGTACACTCTTCTATCGCTGCTTGTATCCACATTTGCTCTGGTAATTACTTGCAACCAATTTGTTGGTTTAATCGTTAATTGAGGTGTTATTGTAAATCGATTTACAAAGGTTCTAGAAACTTGCTCATTTACCGTCCAAAGAGGATTGTTATAAGTTGGATTTTGTGTTTCTCCTAAATGTTTTCTATAAGAACGATGGCGATTAATTTCTTCAACGCCTGCGCTATTGGTATATGTTCCTTTATAATCCCTTACATCAAAATCTGGCGAAGTTCTTAAGAGTCCTAACATAATACCTGCTACGTTGGAGCTTTGTTGAATTCTATTTGAATCTGTATACGTGTAAGCCACTTTATTAGAAAGTGTAATCCAATCATTTAGTTTCGCTGTATAATTAAAACGTAAATTAGTTCTGTCATAACTTGAATTTTTTATGATTCCATCTTGAGAAATGTTAGACAAACTAAAGAAGTAATTATTTTTCTCACCTCCCCCGCTAATGGTTAAATCATTTTGTAAAAAACTACCTGTTTGGAAAGCTGAATCCCAATTGCTTTCAAGAAACGTATCTTTCGAGTTTTTAGCAGTTATTGGGTAATAAACAGTACCATCATCAGCCGTAAAGAATGCTCCTGAAGTGTTTACACCATCGGCTTCGCCAGAACGGTTTGGAATATAATCACCCCAAGAATCTCTATTCCCACTGCGATAAACGCCTCCAGTTCCCTGCCCATAATCACTTTGCATATCAATTCTTTCAGAAATTTGATCAAAAGAATACGTTGAATTATAGGTAATCTTAGCATTTCCTTTTTTCCCTTCCTTGGTTGTAATAACAATAACTCCGTTTGCAGCACTACTTCCCCATAGAGCAGCAGCAGAAGCTCCTTTTAATATTTGTACCGTAGCAATATCAGCTGGATTTATATCATTAAAACGAGAACCTTGTGTTACTCCACCGTCTCTTGCTCCGTTTCCTCCGGCATAAGAAGTTGTATTGTCTAAAGGAACTCCGTCAATAATGATTAAAGGGTCACTGCTACCTCCTATTGTATTAGCACCTCGAATACGGATAGTACTTCCAGCTCCAGGATCTCCATTAGATCTAGAAATTTTTAATCCTGATGCTTTTCCGCTCAACGCATTCGCAAGAGTTGCTTCCCCAGATCTTACAATTGTTTTTGTTTTAACAACTGAAGAGGTAGAACCCTGCTTGTCCTTTTTTTCTTGAAAACCGAGCGCGTTAATAACAATCTCATCTAACTGTTCTGCGTCTTCTTCTATAAGAATAGCTGTTAAGTTTCACAAGGTTGTTGTTTAATTCCTTGTGTTATTTTTGTAAATTTATTAATTTATTTTCAAAATCGATTGGTTTTTCTTTAAAAATTTCAGGTTCTAATTCATACCATTTATAAACTGCTTTCAGAGGTGTTTTTACGTTGAGTTCTTTGCGTAGTCCAGAATGCCTCTTGACTGTGTTGTAAGTTGTCAAAAAGC
>Ga0209284_10000948_pt1 | contig 46417 bp, 40 predicted proteins | sample FRY03_FD_187211 | JGI IMG/M metagenome (GOLD analysis project Ga0209284, IMG submission 187211) | Freshwater microbial communities from Lake Fryxell liftoff mats and glacier meltwater in Antarctica - FRY-03 (SPAdes) (version 2) | ecosystem: Environmental > Aquatic > Freshwater > Ice > Glacier... | reverse complement strand
GCCATGAAGAAATTTTGGTCAGATACTTTGCGAAATAAATTCCTTCTCATAATAATTCTTCCTGCAATGGTCTTGACCCTCGTTCCGATTGTCCTCGACGGTCAGAATGGATGCATTGGTGATCGGTGTGGATTTATAATTGGAACAAATTTTCGAGATGGGATCTGGTTTCAGGCAGTGGCAAGCACAGCCTTTAAAACATTCCCTTTTCAGCTACCAAACTATGCAGGAGAGGCTTTACAAGGATATCATTACCTCCCCAACCTTGCAGCATATCTTCTTTCTCAAATTGGTGTTCCCGTCACATTTACATTTTACAAACTCATTCCCATTCTGTTTTTTTCCATGCTAACTATTATTTCAATAAAGTTTGCTCGACGCATTCATGACAACGTAGTATTTATTTCGATATTCCTATTTACTATCTATTTTGGAATGCACCTATCACTCATTACATCTCTCTATCACTTTGGAGAAATCAGAAACAGTGTACTCATCAATACATTTCAAGCTACGCGCCTGCTCGAAAGTCCCCATGCGGCACTTGCGATGATTCTGCTATACATAGTTGTTTATTTTATCTGGAATAACAATCTGACAGTTAAGAAGCGCGTGTTAATAAGTTTTTTCATCTTCCTTTCTTTTGGGACGAAGTTTTATGTAGCATTCTCAATGCTATCAATCATCGGAATGTATGAACTTATTTCTTGGTTACAAAAAAAACAAAATTTCATGTCCCTTTTTATGCATACATGCTTGTATATATTTGCTACCTGTATTGCAGTACTTGTGTTCTACAATCCATTCAGCGCCGGATCTGCAAGCTCAACATTTATCTTTTCTCCCTTTGCAACAGCCCATCATCTGATCGAGAGTCAGAACCTGTTTTACAACGCAGATCTAGTCAATGCCAGATATTTTCTCTATGAGGCGGGTTGGTCACCACGACTCTTAGCAATAGAGCTCTTTTCTGTCGTATTATTTATCATCTTTTACCTTGGGACACGTGTTTTGGGATTTTTCTATCTATTCAAAATGCTGATCTTAAAGAAATTAAACGCTGCAGAACTTGCGATCACCTTTTCAATCCTTATTTCAATAGCTATATCTGTACTCTTTATACAGAAAGGTGATTGGTTCAATCCAATCCAGTTTGCGGTTCCAGCTGCGTACTTAATGAGCATAAGTACAGCTCAACTTTTGTACGGTCTGATTAAAAAAAACCCAAAAATCGGATACAGCATTCTTACTGTTTTCATATTACTGACTCTTCCGGCAAATCTGGTAAACGCTTCTTACTGGAGAAATTCAGATCGACTTGTCATTTCAACTCATGAGATGGCTGCGTTGAGCTATCTCGAAAAGCAACCGTATGGAATTGTGTTTGCACCCATTGATGAATTTGATATGGCATATGTATCAGCTTTTACCGGAAAACCAACGTATCTCAATTTCGTAAACACACTTGAAAATGCAGGTGTTAACTTTGAAAAGAGACTCACACATTCACAACAATTCGATCCAGAAATGATGCCGGCGGTTGAGTACGTTTACATTCCTCTAAATGCTCCTAACCATGCAAAAATGATCATATACTGTGAACAGACTCTCGAGACTATATATGAGAATGAAGAAGTACGTATTTGTAAAAAACTAACAAAGTAATTGTATGCGCAACGTATTATCACCTGTTAACCTCCTTCTCGGATTAATTTTAATAATTGCAACAATTTTCCGTTTGTACTACCTCTCCTCTGTCCCACCTCTCGATCTTGATGAATATGGCATCTACTACAATGCCTTCTCAATTGCAACGCAAGGAATTGATGAGTGGGGAAGACATTTTCCTCTCTTTTTCGAATCATTTGGAGATTTCAAGCTCTCGCTAGACATTTACCTTGTGGCAGCTCTTTTCAAAATTTTCGAACCTTCTGCCTTTTGGCTGAGATTCCCATCAGTGATATTTTCTGTACTTTACATCCCGCTCGTATTCCTTCTGACAACCAATCTGACCGGTAAAAGAAACTGGGGGATACTCGGAGCTGTTCTAGTCTCACTTATTCCTTATAGTATCTTTTATTCCCACTCAATCGGCGCAAGTATCAGCGCTTCGCTTCCAATCTTTGCTTCTATAACATTTTTCATACTTGGAATGAAGAAAGAGAAGCGTTGGACATATGTCCTCATTTCAATGCTTTGTCTTGTAGTCGCAATCTATGCGTATCCACTTGCATGGATCATTGCACCTCTCCTCATTCTGGCATATACATACTTTCTCTGGAAAGAGAAACGAATTCGCCTGGTGATGTATTATGCATTTTTTGTCGTAGCAGCTGTACCAATTCTCCTACAATTTTTTATCGGTGGAAGTCAGATCAGACTCAGCAATACGTCGGCAATCGCGTATGATCGCGGACCTTTTACTGAAACTCAAGCATTCAGACAAACCGCGGAAAATGATCTTCTCTCAAATATCCTTCATAATAAGGCAACGACCTCTGGATATATCCTCGTTAATAATTATCTCAAGCACTTTAATATTTCATATCTAGGATTTGATAAAACTGAACCACTTATTCAGATATCACCATATCCTCCGTTGTACCTCGTGCTCCTCCCCTTCTATGTCTTTGGCATCATCATACTTATTCAGAGACGAAAAGATCCGAGATACCTACTCCTTCTCTACGTCCTTCTGATCGCTCCTCTTCCATCTGCAATCACCGAAGGGGCAGTCCATCCCAAACGATACCTTGCGAGCTTGGGACTTGAATCAATACTTGTCGTATTGGCATTGCAAGAATTCAAGATTCATAAAAGAAAACTAGTTACAGCACTTTTGGCCATCATCCTTGCTGTTGAAGTCTTTATATTTGTTCGCTTTTTCTATGGTGAGTATGCGGCAAAATCAGATCAGCTCTTTTATGCAAAAGCACGGATGATTGAGGAAAAAGCCAAAGTAGTATGGCCAAAGAGTCAACTTTTTTACACTACGGAATCACTTGGAGAGCCTCAGATTTATCCACTTGTCGGAGCGCAATACTCACCGATCAGGTATCAACAAACGCGAAATGCTGAGCGACGAGACAACTGGGTGTTTGTTCGCTCATTTGATAATCTGTATTTTGAAGATTCTATTGAAAACCTCATTCCTGAAATGAAAAAAGTTATGATATATCCATCATATGGAATTTTTAGCGACTCTGAACTACGGCAATTAGAAAGTCACTTCTGTTTTGATATCAATGGCTCAAAAAATTATTTACTTCTTAAAAAACAGTATTTAGAAGTTACTTTTAAAGAATGTTTACCTTGAACCATCCCACAATTTCGATACTTGAGCTACAGCAGCTCCCCATCCAGATATTACAACTCATCCCCGCTGAATCCTGGTGGATTCTCCGGATTCCACAAGCAATTCTCATCCTGCTCTCAGTAATATTATTGGCGAAATACTTCTTCAAGAAAAATTACTTATTTGCATTTGCTCAACTTTTTACAATGCCCTGGCTTATCATAAATGCACATGAGCTTAACTTTGCTGTAAGCTTTTATATCCTTGGGATCTCACTCTATCTCACACGACCCAATCTGAAGAAGTGGGTAGTAATACTCTTTTTAATGGTAAGCGGATTTCTTATATTTTCTCAGTTTGATTCATTACTTGACATCATATCCTCTCGATTCTCTCTTCTCGTACACAGTCTGAATCTTACGACTCTCTTTATGCAGATGGAACCAAATTCCAGTTACGTTAAAGTGCCACGAAATGGATATTTCTTTCTAATCTACTTGATCCCTTTTTTATCCATAATCTACCAAGAGGCACGTATAAAAGCTAACATTTTTATACTTTATATTGCTCCACTTTTGTTTTCAGTGATTTTCTTCTTTCTTTTCCCAAGTGATCATAGCATACAAGCGGCATCAGGAATACTCCTCCTTATGAGTCTTATGGTCGTATCTGGGACAATAAGATTGATACAAGGAAGTAGAGTTCGGACAAGTATTGCTACCGTGCTTATTGCCCTCTCTTCAATCTTTTTCTTTGAGATGTATCTGAGGCAGTACCCAGTAATGTATGCAGGTGAGCGTTCTGAGGGGAAGTTTCTCGTCATGGAGTATGTGCGGGATACTGATGCAAGAAAATATTATCTTCCTGCGGATGCAGATCTGAAGTATCTCCTCAGTATTCTGCCTTCGACATTTTCACGAAAAAATATCGTATTTATCTCACAACAATCTGAGTGGCTATCATTAGAGACACAGTGTCGTAAAAAAGAAGTTGTGTGTATTCTTGATGAAGGAACAATTAAGGAGTATCCTATTGGAAAAGATGATACTTCAATAACACCAATTCGACTTCGCAATTATCTCTCAATTTATTACATTCTCTGAAAAAGCTGAACCTCATCATTCTCAAAAATCTGTTGGAATGAAGAATTGATTAAATCTTCACAAGAAATGAGAAATGAGCCATTAAACCGTTTTGCATAATAGATGTATTTAATATTTTTTAATACCGTGCAGTCTTGTCCTTCAATCCTTTGCTCTCGCTCTGTTGCATCAACGCCAACAATCCTCAATGGTCCGACATGTGCGAGATATAACGGCTTTTGAGAAAAAGCCGCAACATAGCCTGAGTTGCGATAATCGACACTTCCATCTGTTGATGGGAATGAATCAAAAACAATTCCATCAGGCTTATTTTTGAGCACTTTCAATGCCGCAATTTCTTGATCTGAAACAAGATATGTGTCTGTTGTTATAAACTCTTTCACAGCTCGAACTGAGCTTGGAATAGTGAATACAAAGAATAGAATTACAATGATCGTACCACTTTTTCCCAGATGCTTTGTCATATTGAATAACGCAATTGCAGTCAGAAGCGTGGCTAGGAAAATTGAGTAATACCCAAACTGTACCGTATTCCACCAATCTCCTTTTTGAATAAGGAGAATTGAAAAAGAAAACGAAAGCGCAAGAGTGGCTAGCAGATATACTTCAAACCGCGTTGCTTTCCTTCGAATGATTTGCGTCACAACGTATAAGAGTCCAAGTAGCCGCGTGCCAAAATTGAGGAAAATATACAAGAGTGTACTGAATAGCTCGATTCCCAGAAGCCTCAGGCTCCACCCTTGTTCGTACAAGTAGTATCGTGCATTCACCATGTCTGGCAGATAAAACATATTTTGCTCTTCGATCATCGAGTGGACTATCGCAAACGGAGAAAAGATAAACACTGATCCAGATCCTGATGCAGCAAATGGATTATAGAAGATAATAACACTGGCTAAAGAGATGAACAGAATAATACTACCAAACCACAATGACTTCAGAATATTTTTCCCACTGATTAAGTACTCAAAAATATAAAACCCAGCAATGATCAAACTCACTACTCCGCCATAGAACTTGAGTCCCAGTGAAAAGAAGGTCAGGAAGCTCATCAACAACGTTAATCTCATCGTAAGGGTCCGACCCTTCAGGATGACAAGCTGAACAAGGATGATGGGGAGGGTGAGTGCAAACTGGGGATTGAGAAGTGCATTCATAGATTGCATTGAGAAAGACTGTGAACCTTTGAACATTGAGCCTTCTTGAAAAAGTTGAAGCAGATATCCAAAATGTCCTGCGAAATATATCAAAAACAATGTAATAAAGACAAAACGGACTGATTTATTAAGCGATGTTGCAAATGAGATGCCGGTCAATGTAAGAAGCGCAAACCACAACACTGGCACAACTTTGAATAATGAAACGAGAGGGCTGATTCCAATAAGCGAGAAAATATAGAGAACGAGATCCATCAAAATGTTATAGCCTGAAAGAGTTGCACCAGCAAACGTAGGGACTTGAAATGGAAATGAGCGGAATGCAACTGCTGCAATCTCCACGTGCCACATCGCATCATGGCTATGGATCCCCCAAAAATGAACACCACACCTGTCTGCAATGCAAAGCTGTGTCCCGCTCGGGATGATCATTGCCATGTGAAGGAAGAATGCGGGGACGATCAGCCACAAGAGTATACGATGTTTTTTGATATACTGGAATGCATGACTGAGCATACTGCTATTATAACGGTCGCGTACAAAAATTACACAGTTCTTCATGAGTTTTTAGACTGTCTTCGGTCTCAAGTGGATAAAAACTTCCATGTGTTTATCTCTGACGCATCTCCTGAAAAAGGAGTGATTAATGTTGATGACCTTGACGCGACAGTCATCCCGATTGAAAACAATGGATATGCGTATGGAGTGAATGTTGGTGTCCGAGAAGCACGCAAGATGGGGATTACCAAGTTTTGTGTCATCAATGACGATGTCGTGATGAAAGAGAATTTCACACAAATTTTGAATGGTATTTTTGCATCACACCCCCAAGCTGCCTTTGGAGGAAAGATATACTACGCTCCTGGCTTTGAGTTTCATACTGAGAAATACTCAAAAGATGATCTTGGTAATGTACTCTGGTATGCAGGCGGAACGGTTGATTGGAAGCATTCCTCAACTCATCACAGAGGTGTTGATGTGGTCGATACAGGTCAATTTAATACTGTTGAATCAACTGAGTTTGTGACAGGGTGCCTCTTTTGTTTTGATCAGGCAGTGCTTGATGCAGTTGGTTTCTGGGATGAGAAGTACTTTCTCTACTATGAAGATGCGGATTACTCTGAGCGAGTGAAGCATGCGGACATCCCGCTTGAATACCATCCTGACCTCGTCATCTGGCACAAGAATGCTCAATCAACAGATGGTTCAGGTTCAGACTTACATGTAAAACTCCAAAAGAAAGCACATCTCAGATTTGCATGGAAGTATGCGCCGTGGCGAACAAAACTGCACGTACTCAAAAATTACTTGATATAGCCTTTCTCTCTCAAACGCTTCATAATCTCTTGCTTGTCCTCAATACGAATATACATATCACTTTTGAAATCAAACGTCGATGGTGTTTTAATGAGCTCAACTTCCTCATTTTTCAGCTGGAAGTACTTTCCCTCCATCCACGTGGTAAAGAATGCCCCAAACTCGTCAGCTGGTGTCATAAAGATTGATGCCTGGTGGTTGAAGATAATAATCTGTGGAGGATGTGCTTCAAACTCTGCCAAGAAGCTCCGCTTCAGTGTTTCATCCTCTCGAAACTGCGGAGGCAGAAAGAAGTACTTACCAGAGAGTGCAGGCTTGTCAATGAAAAACTCAACCTCTGGATGAAAGGGTCCGACCCAGTATCTCTCACCTTTGACCAGAATATCATCAATAAATGTTGCGGTGTGGGAGTAATTAATGATCGATGGAATCTTCTGAGTATACCGCTGAAAGTATTTGCTGTAGGTATTGTTTGCAATAAACAACATGGAAAAGAATCCAAACAGCACAAGAACAAATGAGACAACACGTGAAAGGTCAAGAACGGTCACATCCTTCGTCTTCACTCGCCTGAGAAGGGCAAGAGCAAAGCCCGCGGACACGAGTCCTAGAATGAGGAATAGTGACATCTGATAATCCGTCTCATTGAGCCGTGTAATATCACTTCTCGGTGCTGAGAATGAAAGGATGAGGAAGTACACTCCTCCAATTAAGATGTTTCTCTTCGTAAGGAGTACAAGCAAGGTCAAGGTTCCCAACCCCGAAAGCATGCCCATCGGGAAAAAGAGATCAAAGTTCTTGATCTGAGATAAAAGCACGATGTACCTCCCCATAAAGTTATATATAAGAGTCAGTGCAAACTTGATCGGATTGAAGTATCGTCCTTTGACATAGTTTGGAATACTGATGTAATGATCCGTATTGTAGGCAATATTTGCAAAGTAAAAATCTTTCAACGAACCTGTCACGATAAGATAAATCAGATACAAGAGGTACGGTGCTGCTGCGTACGCAGTATATTTCAATATCTTTCCGCGATTCGGTTTATCAGAAAAAACCAATATCAACTGCCAAAGGTACAAGGCACCTGCAAGGTAAATATAGCTCAGCGATGAAAAGATAATCATGAAAGTCAAAAATGATGCGACAAGGAGAGATTGTGCATGAACTTTCTTTTTTACTGTCTGCACAATAAGAATCAGAAATGTCAGGAAGAAAAAGAGTCCGGCGATGCTATCTGCCAAAAACATGTGAAACCAGAAGTATGTCCCGAGAAGTGGATACATTGCAGCAACAATAAGAGAAGTTCGAAAGTACTCCTTATAATGCTTTCTTATCCAGAACAAGACGGCAATGATGAGAGCTCCTGCAAACAGTGCCCACACTGTCCGAAAAAGAGTAAATGAGCCACCTGAAAATATGAGAAGTACTGCAGACAAAAACCATCCTCCCGGCATGTGGTGATCAAAAATATCTTTATATGGAATATATCCTTGCAAGATGAGCTTTCCGCCGAGAAGATTGGAGAATTCATCTGGATAAGAAACATATTTATGGTTTAAAAGAAAGAGAATAAGGATGCCCAAATACCAATGAACATCGTTTTTATATGCCTTAAGGAGAAAGGATTTAATTTTTTTGAGCATGTTTTTTTAGATGAAATAAATACGTTGCACAAAGATGAATGATATTGAGACCTATCGCAACATAGATAATCTGGTCTTTCAATAGCACTTTCTCCGGCGTATCCCATCCTCCCAACCGAATGTATGGATAGTACGATACCATTAAGCCGAGAAATACTGGGCTCAGCATCTTTATTATACGGGGAAAATATGGAAGAAGGGCAAAGAATATGAAAAAGTACCACTGTTGAAAGCCTTTTGACCAGACAAGATAGACAAATAGGAGAAGTTGTAACCCAATAACCGCATAGTTCCACCTATTAAGCTTCTCGTTCTTCAATATGAAAAGTGGAGCGGTTAAGTACTTGATCCCTCCAGACATAGCCAACATGAACCGTGCAAGCCAGACTCTCTGGGTTGACAAGTAATACACTCCTGCAAAAATGAATGATACTGCAAGCATATCGTTATGTAAGTTGATAAGCCCTTCAAGAATGACAAATGGATGGGTCGCAAACTCAAGTGCCGACTGTCTGCTTTTCTTCGACAGAAAATATACTCCGACAACGTACGTTGCAGTAAAAAGAAGTTTGAAGAAAATATAGTTTGAGATAAACTTGCCAAATGAGAGGAACGCTGGGATGAGTGTGAGTGGAAGAAATGTAGGACCATATGGATACGGTCTGTGTACCCAGTGCATAAATCTCAGCCAGTCGTCTTTGGGGAAGTCCTGCGCTGTATGAAGATATGGATTCTGTCCATACTGCGTGAGAATCCGAGCGTCAAACATATAATTGAAAAAATCATGTGAGAGAAATGGATACGACACAAGACAGATTCCACCTATGATGACAGCTACCGTTACAGGATTATACTGCTTGTATCTTTTGATAATGAACCAATAGAGTATCGATATTGATAGAATCAAAATAAGATATATATTCCATGAAAGAGGACGGTCGAGATAGCCTAGTTGGATAAATGGCTCGCGAAACTGTGCCCACATAGGAGAGTTGATAATCGTCAAATTGGGATCAAGAAGTGCATACGAATAGAGTGAGAGTAAAAAGATGAGACAAAAAAAGAGTATGATCAACATAAGATTAAGTACTGCTCATTATATCGAAAAACTTGAGTATAATGTCAATGAGATGAAAAAAGAAATCATACGCGCTACAGCTATTCTTGTTCTTATTGGAGCTGTCTACCTTCTGCTCCGCATCTTCCCCCTCTTGAGTCACTCAGTCGCCTATACCTATGATCAAGGCCGCGATATGATGAAGTCAGCTGAGATCGTACTCTACAAGAATCCAACATTCATCGGCCCGACAACCGGGATATCTGGACTCTTTCATGGAGCATGGTGGTATTACTATCTGACAGTGCCCTTTATTATCTTTGGTGGTGAACCTATCGGGTTTTACATCGCAAACATGGTGATTCACTTGGGAAGTCTTGTCGTCCTCTTCTTCTTTCTCAAGAAGTACTTCAACCTCTATGTCGCAAGCCTTGTCAGCCTTCTGACTGCGATTTCTCCATACTTTATCGCAACATCTCTTTTTATTGGAAATAATATTATGACGCTCCCCGCCATACTTTTCTTTGTTCTCACGCACTTTGTCATGCTCGAACAGCTCCCTAAGAAGCGCATCCACCAAAATATTCTTTTTTCCCTCATGGGACTGAGTATCGGCATGGTCGCGGAGTTTGAGTTTGCATTTGGACTCATGATCATCCCTGTATACCTTGTCATTCTTTTTACCCTTCCCGTGATGAGAAGGGCATACTTTCGTAATCTTAATTTTCTATTTTCGCTTGGCGGACTTATCTTTGCTTTTGCGCCCCGCATGCTTTTTGAACTGAGGAATAACTTTGCACAAACTCGGACACTTCTTTCATTTTTTATCAACCCGAAGCTCTATAACCCAAAGGCATACGGAGATATTTTTGCCGATCGGCTTGATCTTGTCCTTGGATTTTACCGTGCCATCTTTGATAACCCACTTTTTATGTGGGTTATGACATCGGCACTTGTAGCAATTATTTTGGGAATTTTATGGAAAAAGAAGCCGATTAAATTCAAAGCCTCGCTCATTTTTTTCCCCCTTCTCATTCTCGGTCTCTTTCTTTTTTCGACCTATTATAAAGACAATTTTTGGCCAAATTATTATGAAGGATTTCCGTATCTGTATCTCATCTGTATGGCACTTATCTTTGCACAGTTTGATATTCTTTCAAAAATCACAAATAGAAAACATATGACGATCCTTATCCTCATTGTTTTTTCAATGCTCCTGTCCGCGAAACTTGTGCAAAAAACACTTACGACTCCCATTCAGCCTGAGGGACTAGCACCTCAAGAAGATGTTGTTTCATATGTTGTCTCAAACATTGGACCTGATAAAGATTACTGTCTTCGCGTATATACTCCGCCTGTCATTCCGTACACATACGACTATCTCTTCTTTCATCAAAAGCGCCAGAATAAAATAAAAGATGCATCGAAAGACTTTGTTGATAATCAATGTTGGTATATCATTGAGCGCGATGATTATGCGGAGCGCCGTCAAGAGTGGCTTGATGCAAATCTTCCAGTCGGCGGCTTTGTCGTCCAAGAAGAAACATTTAGGGATGTACAAGTTCAGCTGTGGGGAGTGAAATGAGACTTGAAGCAGATCCACGATACGAATGCTTTATCCATAATAAATGAGTAACTTAACATTAATTCTCGGGAAAAAATCAATTCAAACTCTCCTCGTCTGGGGAATGGTTGGAATATGCCTATCTCTCCAGCTTGCTGTCTACTGGAGAGATTACTCCCGTCCATTCCGAAAGGACTTCATGTACAACCTCTACTACCACTCTCAATGGGTTGTCCCAGAACATATTCAAAGCATAGGAGATGACGGACTCTATCAAGTCGCCGGCGATCAGCTTATCAAGAAACACAATTTTTATGAAATCAATCCTGAGGTCCCTCCACTTGGCAAGTATTATTACGGTCTTTCCATCAAGCTTTTCGGCAATGCAGAGTTTGGGGCACTGCTACTTTTCATCTCAAGTGGAGTACTATATTTTCTTCTCACGAAAAAATTTATTAAAGACCCAGTGCTCCAAGGTTTTGCTGTACTTTTCTTTGTGACAGACCCACTTCTTTTTTATCAATCTCGTATATCCATGCTAGACCTCCCACAGCTTGTCGCACTGCTCGTACATGTCTTATCAATATTATTTTTGATCATGATGAAGAAAAATGAATTAAACATCCCAGCACTTGTCGTTGCAGGGCTTTCTCTTGGGGCATTTATGTCGATCAAAATTGGCGCATTGGGTCTTGTCATCATACTTGCGGATATCATTATTCTCTTCAAACATAAATCAACTTCGCGCATGTTTCCAATACTTACTGTTGCAGGACTCACCTATCTTCTCACGTATACGATGTATTTTGTGCAAGGACACTCTCTTGTCGAATGGCTCAAGGCTCAAAAATGGATGGTGCATTTTTATCTTGCTTCGACAATCAAACCCGTGTTTGGAACGGTGCTTACAACACTTCTTTTTGGCCGCATAATCGGATGGGATCAAGGTGCAACGTGGGTAAAAGTTTCTGAATGGACAATAAGTTGGAGTGTATTTTTTCTTGCATATCTGATGCATGTTGGAGCTTCGGTGAAGAAAATTCTGACAATGAAACATGAAATACTGTACGTGTTACTGCTAATAACAGGTCTTCTTGCAGGATATATACTCCTTCCATTTTTTACTAGATACCTTGTGCTTTTAATCCCAATTTTGATTGTAGTCTTCATAAGGTCTTTAGAAAAATTAGAAATAAATAGTACATATATAACCTTTCCCCTCGTAATTTTATTTTGCATTCATTACTATTTGTTTTGGCTGTAGTCGTGAATCTTACATATAGAGTATGATTATTGTATGAGAAATTTTATTTTTCTTTTAAGAAGTGTCTTCGGATCTATTCTCAAGGAAAAAGAACTAGTGATCTTAGCGGCGATTTTATTTTTGGGTTTAGCGCTTCGTCTCTACAACCTACCTGGAAATGTTCTTTTTACTTACGATCAAACAAGAGACGCGCAACGAGTCTATGACATGATTTACAATCATGATTTTAAGCTTGTCGGACCAGAAACTGACATTCCAGGAATCTTTCATGGTGTCTTTTACTATTACGCCCTTGCAATTTTCTATTTTGTATCACAGTTCAACCCTCACGGCGTTGTATTTTTTTTGACTTTGATAAATCTTTCCGGGATATACCTACTCTATCGAACTGGTAAAGATTTTTTCTCAGCTAAAGTCGGTCTTCTTGCTGCTTTTATCTGGGCTGTCTCATTTGAGCAAATAAGCTACTCTCGTTTTATTTCAAATCCTTCTCCAATGTCAGTGACGACTGCCATATTTTTCATATCACTCGCCTATTATATTTTCAAGAAAAATAATAAAGCACTTGTCTTGAGCGCCATTGCATATGCGCTCTCAATACATTTGAACTTTTTCTTACTCTACTTGGGTATTTTCTATCCTATTTTTTATCTAATCTATCGTCCCAAGATTTCGCTAAAACATATTACTGCGTCTATTTTAACTTGCACTGCAATCTTAGGAAGCTTCATTATCTCTGAGTTAAAATGGGGCTTTACGGGAACCCATTCATTGATAGCCTTTGCAAACAACCGTCATGGGGGCCTGTCGATGGTGAGTGTTCTCGAGAGATATATCGATAAACTATACCAAACACTATCTCTTTCCTTTCTACCTAATCATTTTTATGCAAGCATGGTATTTTTTTTACTCCTTGTTATTGCAATATGGATTGCCAATAGAAGTAGAAAAAAAGAGCTTTTGTTCATCTATGTTTGGATTTTTTCAACATTCCCCTTATTCTTTTTCCAATCTGGCGTCCATACCACTCCATGGATCAATGCATCTCTTTTTGGAGGATTAGCCCTCTTTTTTAGTATTGCCGCGAATACAGTAATAAAAAAAGTACCCACTATTATATTAATCATCGTCGGAATAATCTTCCTGTCTCTAAATATTAATCAGCTATATCAAGATAAATTCGAAAATGTTCGAATATTTGCCATTCAACGAATGTTACTCAAAGATACTCTGAATGTAGTTGATTATGCATACAAAAATTCATCGGGTAAGCCATTTAGCATCTGTGCTGTCTCGAGCCCGCTTTTTATTAATACCAATTGGTCATTTACATTTGGACTTTATGGGAATAAAAAATATGGATATCTCCCATTTTGGAGTGGTCAAGAGCAGCACCTCAATAAGAATAATTTACCTTTGAATCAGAATAGAGATTATTTACACTTCCTGATCATTGAACCTCAAGCGGGGATCCCGGAGATTGCAACTAAAATTACTATATATACTGAAGATAAGATAACGAATTTAGAAGATGAGAAGGCTTTTGGACTAACAAGAATACAAAAAAGGCGATACCCTCAAAAAGCTAAGTTTACCGATACTCAAAATCTCTCGGAGAATGAGATAGATGAATTTGATAAAATTCTAAATGCTGACCCGAGATACAATTGCTTTGAAGTTTATAGATAACTACCATGATTTCAATCCTCATCCACACCCATAACGAAGAAAAAAATATAAAAGAGTGCATCGAGTCGGCACGCCTCCTCACTGACTCAATCATCGTCATTGATATGGAGAGTACCGACAAAACATGCGAGATTGCAAAGAGTGAAAATGTTGAAATTACGTCGTTTCCCTTCTCGCGCTACGTTGAGCCCGCTCGCGCGTTTGGGATCAAACAAGCGAAAAATGAGTGGGTCTTTATCCTTGATGCCGATGAGCGGATGACAAAAGAACTAGCGGAGGAAATAAACAAAGTAGTTACGAGTTTCAAGTTACCCGCTTCATCGGCGGGCGAGCAACCTACCACCGCCTACAAAGTTCCTCGTAAAAACATCTTTGGAAGAAAACGGTGGCTCAAGCACGGTGGCTGGTACCCTGATTATCAACTCAGACTGATCAATACAAAATACTTTAAGGAATGGTCTGATCGGATTCATTCAACGCCAATAATCGAAGGAGTGCAAGGATTTCTCAAGGAACCGCTGCTCCACTATTTTCACGGAGATATTACGGAGATGGTCAAAAAAACAATGGTGTACGAAGAGATCGAAGCTCAGCTCCTCTTTGAAGCGCGAAGACCTGTCTCAATTTTCACATTCTTTAGAAAATTCTTTGGGGAGCTTACACGCCGTCTCATTCTCAAACGTGGATTCATGGACGGAAAGTATGGGATAATTGAGTCATTCTATCAAGCATACTCAAAGACAATTACCTATCTGTTTTTATATGAAAAATACTTCAATGAAAAGAAAAAAAGCAGCTCTCTATAACCCATACCTTGCAACAATGGGTGGTGGAGAGCGTCTCATTCTTTCGATTCTCCAAGTCCTTGACAAAAACGGATACGACATCACCATCTTTTGGGATGAAGATTTGACAGAATCAATTAAAACCAAACTCAATCTCACATTTGATCATCTACGTTTTGAGCCAAACTGTTTTAAAAATGGATCAATCGCAAACCGACTGATGACACTTTCTTCTTTTGACATACTATTCTATGTTCCTGACGGAAGTTACTTTTTCTCGACAGCGAAAAAAAATATAATCTATGCGATGGTCCCCGACAAGAAACTGTATCATCAATCTTTTCTCAATAAACTGAAACTTCACAACTTTTCGTTTATCACAATCTCCGAGTTTAGTAAAACATGTTTGACTCAACGTGGTATTCAGTCAGATATCATATATCCGTATCTTCCCGAGGTATTTTTCAATGATCCCTTAGTAGATAAAGAAAAAATCATCCTCTCCGTCGGTAGATTTTTCAGACACCTACACAGTAAACGTCAAGATGTAGCAATCCGATGGTTTAAAGAATTGATAAAGAGTGAGTCACGTTTTGCAGAGTATCGCTTGGTTCTTGCCGGAAGCGTCCTTCCAGAAGATGAAACATATCTTGCGGAACTGAAGGATCTTGCGGAAGATTCACCACAGATTGAGTTTAAGGTGAATACGTCTTTTCAAGAGCTTCTCAAACTTTACAGTACAGCTGAATACTACTGGCATTTTGCAGGATTTGGGATAGATGAACATGCGCATCCTGAACAAACAGAGCATTTGGGAATCACACCGATGGAAGCAATGGCTCGAGGGTGTGTCACCTGTGCATACCGAGCAGGAGGACCAAAGGAGATTATTCGAGACGGAGAAACGGGATATCTTTTTTTAACACAAGAAGAACTATTTGAGAAAATGAAACAGGCACCAGAACGTAACAAAGTAATGGTAACGGCAGGAATTGAATATACCAAATCACAGTTTTCATACAATGTATTTCAAAAACGAGTCAAGGAAGTGATTTTACAAGAAAAATAATATGGAGATATCTGTCATCATTCCAACATTCAAAAACACTGAAGTTCTGATTAAGAATTTGAGGCACAATCTGCCGTACCTTGAAGGGTGTCAAGTAATTGTGGTCAATGATGATCCGTCAGAATCAATCAACGAGGCACTCCAGGAGTTTCTCGCAGTAACTCTTATTGAAAACTCGATCAATAAAGGATTCTCAGGGGCTGTGAATTCAGGAGCCGCACAAGCTGCAGGGACTTATCTCTTGCTTTTGAACAATGACGTTAAACTTCTCAATGATTCATATAAAACTGGTTTGAAGCAGTTTGAGAGTGATACGAATCTTTTTGCAATATCGTTTGCTCAAAAAGAGTTTGATGGAAGCATTGTAGGGAAAAATGAGCTCTACTGGGAACAAGGATTTTTGCAACATAGAAAAGCTAAGAACAATGATGTCGGAATAAATGGCTGGGCGGAAGGGGGAAGCTCACTTGTTGATAAATCTAAATTTGATGAACTGCATGGATTCGATGAGTTGTACGCACCTTTTTACTGGGAGGATGTAGACCTTTCGTACCGAGCAGGGAGAGCGGGATATTCGGTCCTCTTTAACCCCAAAATTCTCGTCGAGCACCACCATGAAACGACGATTAGTGCCCAGTTTACAAAGAATAAAATTACCTCAATTGCCTATCGCAATCAACTCATGTTTAACTGGAAAGTTCTTACTTCATGGTCAATGATATACCATCACAAACTTCATCTTTTCAAGCGAGTGATCAAATCAATTCTCAAAGGTGATACGATATTTCTTGAAGGCTTTCTTCAAGCATCTCTCAGAGTACCGCAAGTCATGATGAAGCGCAGCACTGTCGCGCGGGTCAACACAGATTATGAAATACTTAAAAGATTTACTCACGAATAAAGCATATATCCTGATCGCCATCTTCACATTGATTGCGATCTTCCTTCATATGCGAAGCATTGAATGGCCATCTTTTAACTCAGATGAAGCATCATTTGCATACAATGCGTACTCAATTCTGCAAACAGGTCGCGATGAGTACGGTCACCTTCTGCCGACTCGTTTTCTTGCGTTTGGAGAGAACAAACTTCCTGTCACAATATATACAATACTCCCATTTATTGGCATGTTTGGACTCAATGAAACGGCGGCTCGCCTCCCCTTTATCCTCATCGGCGTGTTTTCCCCTCTTATGTTTTTCCTTTTGAGTCGTAAACTTACAGGGAATCAGACAATTGGAATCGTTGCTGCATTCCTCGCAGGTATTTCTCCCTGGATTCAGATTATGTCACGACATATTCATGAAGATCTGATCATGCTTGTCATTGTGTTGGGTGTTCTGTGGTACCTCATTGACCTTCAGAAGAAAGTAAGGGTAAAGACTCTTGTCATACTGGCAGTCCTTGTTGGGGTTGCTCTCTTCACCTATCATATGGGCAAAGTGCTTGCAGTGTTTGTGCTCTTTTGGACGGCATACTACGTCATCATTCAGAAAGAAAGTCGCGACATGATGAGGAAAGCCATCCTACTTTTTGCAGTTCCTCTCTTGATATTTGGGATAACTGAACTCATGAATCCTTCAACTCGAATATCAAACCTTCTGTTTACAAATACTGACGGCTTTACATCAAAGATCGAAGAGCTGAGACGCGAACATCCAACACGACTTTTGCATAATAAAGTAACTGCATCCTTAAACATACTTTCAAACCAGTATCTTTCATATTTCTCACCAGAATTCTTAGTTCGATTTGGTGATAATAATGCACGCTTTGGATTTGAGGGAATTTCACCTATTTCTGCAGTTGAGTTTGGGCTCCTTGGAATTGGGCTATTTTATGCGTTCCAGAGAAAAGATCAGTACCGATTCCTTCTGCTTTCACTCCTGTTGATCACCCCAATGAGTGCCGCAATCTCCTGGCAAGAATCCTCGCTGACACGATCATTTATTATGATTATTCCAATTCTTTTTTTTGTTTCATACGGGATGTACCATCTTGCGCAAGAACTCAAGCACACAAAGCTCTCCCTCGCTGTTATGGGACTTCTTCTTCTGAGCATATCTTACTTCACAGTCTCGAGTTGGGATTATTACTTTCACCACTATCCAAAACAGCCGGAGGTAATTGCTGCATGGCAGTCTGGTTATCATGAAATGGGAACATATCTCAAAGAAAACTATGATGATTTTGATAGATTCTATGTGACAAATAAACTGGGTCAGCCATACATTTTCGCACTCTTTTATACTGCATTCCCGCCAGAGGAGTATCAGAAACAGGCTCAACTCTCTGCCCTTGACGAGTACGGATTTGGGCAGGTCTCTGGATTTGGCAAGTTTATCTTTGAGTATCGTCATCCTGATCCCAAAGAGTCTGCTGTTGTGATTGGATACCCTGGTGAGTTTAGCGAAGATATTGATATGTCACGGATTAAGAAAATCACCGTTGAAGGTCAAGACGTGTTCTGGATATACGAAGGTCAGAGGAATAAATAAAGACTGAGGATGTAGCAGGCATGAATAATAATAGGCACCAACAGACTTTTCTTCTGGAGATACAAGAATGAAACAGCAACACTCAGAAGAATGTCCGTCACCATCACTTGAAGAAGGAGCACTCCGTGAAGATCGGGATTTGTGAAAAGAATAGGAATATGTAGGACAAAGAAAAGAAGACTCGAATACAGGACAGCCGTATACATATTCTTTGAGTCAGAATACAGCCGCTTCAGCACAAAGCCTCGAGACAATATTTCTTCACTCACGCTTGTTGCCAAAGCAATGAGAATATAATATAGAATCATCATGGGAGTTTGAACAGCAACGAGCGCTCCAAGCCCACCATTTCGTAAACCAGTCATCACAAGTCCAGTACCCAGAAAGATAACTCCGGCTATGCATCCAAATAAAAGTGCTGATCTCCAATTTTTAGTTTTAAGATCTACTGATTTCAAAAAACTCTTTTTCTCAATCCGTGTAATAAAGTAATGCAGAGGGACAAGGAATATGAGGGGTTTTGCGATAAACTCATCAAACCACATGGGCAGCTCAGTTTGGAAGTATATGCGATACAAGCTCCACAAAATAACTGAAATAGCCCAGACATTGAGCATTTTTTGGACCGGAGTGGTTTCGGACTTCATGATATACAATGTACACCGAATATTCACCTGTTGCAAGGTCAAGGTATATCCTGAAATAGGAAATGGATGATGATTGTGTTGTTGCTGTAGTGGCAGCATTTGCCTGCCGGCAGGCAGGTGACACACTTGAAGTCGTACTATGAAGTGGGTTATTCTTAATTGTTAGTGCGATAAATCGCACCACTACAGAAATTGAAAATAATTATTGTAGTAGCGGCATTTATGACGCTTGCCTGTAATCTAATCAAGGAAGTCGCGAAGCTTACGAGCTCGGGTCGGATGTTTGAGTTTGCGAATTGCTTTTGCTTCAATCTGACGGATTCGCTCACGTGTGACTTTGAACTCCTTACCGACTTCCTCAAGCGTTTTGGGCTTTCCATCTTCGAGTCCAAAACGCATCATGAGTACCTTTTTTTCACGAGGAGAAAGTGTCTCGAGCACCTCCTGAAGTGCGTCTTTCAAGAGCTCTTGTGATACTGCATCATAAAGTGAAGGCTTTGAGCGATCTGCAATAAACTGTTCGAGGGTTGCTTCTTTATCATCTCCAACTGGCGTTGAGAGTGACTTTGGCTGCTGAGAAATCCGCATCAAATTTTCTGCATCGTCAACGGTGATCTCCATCTCTTTTGCGATTTCTTTTATGTCAGGATCTTTCCCATGTTCTTGCATGAGCTTGCGCTGAGTTTTGTAAAATCTGTTGATCTGATCAACCATGTGGACAGGAATGCGAATTGTACGTGACTGATCAGCAATAGCACGCGTGATTGCTTGTCTGATCCACCACGTGGCATAGGTCGAGAACTTGAATCCTCGGCGCCAATCATACTTTTCAACTCCACGAATAAGCCCTTTGTTTCCTTCTTGAATAAGGTCAAGGAATGTGAGTCTGCGTCCCAAATACTTTTTTGCAATAGAGACGACAAGACGGAGATTTGCTTTGATAAGGCGATCTTTTGCCTCCATATCCCCTTTTTCACTTCGTTTTGCAAGATCAATTTCTTCTTCAAATGTGAGAAGTGGCGTTCGTCCAATTTCTTTGAGGTATTTTTTTATCGGATCAAGAGATTCCCCATGTTTTCCTCCAATAAGTTTTTCAAGTTCTTTTTCAATTTCTTCAGCAGATTTACTAATATCTTGATCCTCACGTGAAGAAGTGGTCTCAAAAATATCAATTCCTTTTTTAAACGCAGTGTCGAAAAAGTCATCGATCTTGTCAATATTTATTTCCGGTTCTGGAAACACAAACAAGATGTCATCTTGCACGAGAAAGCCGTCGTCTACCCCCTGTTTGAGCAACTCCTTCATACTTTTGGGCATTCGGTTCGACATAGATCAGTGTAAAAAATGTGCAATATCGACGGGCATCCAGCACGTACATACGTGTACTACAATGACGACCGATCGATGAAATCGTGTAAGCCTTCTATTGTACTATGATTGAGTGAATTTTTCCAATGAAGATTGTTTAAGTTTCTTCCGAAGTTCTGTGTACTCCTTTGAGAGTGCTGATAGCTTCACTTCATCTTCTACATTCTCGCGTTGCATGAGAGTATCCATCTCTTTCTGAACATGATGCATTTTGATCTCATACGCACTTTTGAGAAGATCTGGCTTCTCCCCATCAGGAGAGATAGCATTGAACATAAAAAGCTCATCTGCAACTGATTGAGTTTCTGGAGGCAAAGCACGCGCAAATGACGTGTACTCAAATGTACTCGTTTTATGAACGAGGTCCTGATATTTTTCAAAAACGTGTGCAAATGAGGGTATTGTAAAGTCCTCTGGAGAAAGAACGGTGCAGGATTCATGAACTTCTTCGCCGAGATCTGTTTGTTGAAGAAGGTAGCTCAAGAAAAAACGTTGAACAAGCTCAAGTCTTGAGTATACGCTTTCGGGCGACGAAACTACTTTCTTCTTGGTAAAAGCTTGTTTCCCGGAGCTTCGCATCAGACGATACACACTACTTTCAGAGACTTCAAGGAGACCTGCAATATGTTTGACATAATGGGACTGGACAATAGGGTTTGTGATATCACGAATAAATGGCATGAGGTCATCGCCAATTTTCTTTTTTTGAAAGGAGTTTTTTTCCGGATACGTGCGCTGAATATCTGCAATGAGAAAATCATAAATAGGCACTGCATTTTTAAGGTCTTTTTTGAACTGGATTGCGTTCAGCGTGACAGACTCGTCTGGATCTTTTCCATGGGTAAACTGTGCAACATAAATCTCAAAATCTTGCTTCTCTGCAGATTTGATCCCGCGTTTCATCGCCTCAACACCCGCTTCATCCATATCAAGTGCCAACGTCAGCCTCTTGGTGTAGCGCTTCAAAACAGCAAGTTGTTCATCGGTAAATGCTGCGCCTTTTATCGCGACTACATTGCTTATCCCGTGTTGATAGGGCGTTATGAGGTCAAACTCTCCTTCGACAACATATACATTCTCCGCTTTCCGGATTTCATCTTTTGTAAGATTGATACCAAAAAGATTTTCACGCTTATGATAAATTTCAGTTTCTGGCGTATTGACATACTTTGCTTCCTTTTTCTTACTGTCAAGAAGTCTGCCAGAAAAGCCTACAACGTTTCCCTTTGCATCCTTGAGTGGAAACATGAGGCGGTGTCGGAAGCGATCATATGCAGACCCACCGCGTCCTGAGATCGCGAGTCCTGTGGCGATAATATTTTCAGTAGTATGTCCTTTTTTTTGTAAAAACTTAAGAAGAGAATCCCATGATGCAGGGGCATATCCAAGCTCAAACGTCTTCATAATTTTCTCATTTGTTCCACGATTTACAAGATACTCCCGCGCTTCTTTGCCAAACGAGGTCTTATGCAGAAGATATGAATAATACTTGAGCGCAAGGTTATTGATACTATACAAAAGCTCCTTGCGCTGCCACAAGGCGTCATCATACGGCGCGTCGTCAAGCTTTACGCCGACAAGCTCGGCAAGTTCACGGAGTGCTTCATAAAATGTCAGATTCTCCCACTTCATAAGAAATGATATGACGTCTCCTCCTACTCCACATGTTCCAAAACAGTGCCATATCTGACGATCAGGGGAGACGACAAAGGAAGGGGATTTTTCCTGATGGAACGGGCATAACCCTTTGAAGTTTCGACCTGATTTTTTCAACGCCACAAAGCGACCGACGTACTCCACAACGTCTAGCTTCTCTTTTATTTCCTCAACTTGACCAGTACTCATAAAAATATCCCAACTCCTAACGACAAACGACACACTCACCATACTTACACTTGCTTTCTTTTTCTCAATCCTATTATAATGATTTTAATGCTATATATACACTTGGACACACATACGATCAAAATCATGTCTCTGAAAAAGAGCATGTTGGGTCAGTATGAGACATCATTCCTTACAAAAAAACTTCAAGTTCCTCTTCTTACAAAAGGTATTCCGACAAATCCTGATGTGATTGCATCTGGAATAAAAGAAGCTATATCCATGCTCCCTGAGAATGCTGCAAAAGGCCATGAGGTCACACTTGTCCTGCCGCAAGAATCATTTATCTTTCTCAAAACGGATAAACCTGCAGATATTGCAGACAATGTCTTGAGCTCTTACCTCAAGGAAAAGGTACGAACTGAAAAGACTTTTGATATCGAAAGTGGTCACTCTAATTATCTCATACGGGAGAATGAAGGGATAAAAAAAGTCTCTTTTTACGGCATGCTAAATGAAACTGTAGATTCATATGAGGCACCACTGAAGCTCATAGAACTCTCGCTTGTAGGAATTATCCCCGAGTCTCTCACCTACTTCAAGCTCTTTGAAAAAACACTTCGTTCAAATAAAAAAGAGAACATTTGGTACGTATCGTACGAAAATGATGAGCTTCGTGGATATGCGTACGACTCGTATGGTCTCATCGGAGACTCGCGCTGGACCGCTTCACTGAGCACTTCAAAGAAGATTGAAAAAGTTCTCCAAAAGAAAGCTGCATCATACGAGGAGGATGGCACCAAACTCAATCGCCTGATTCTTTCAGGAGCACAGTCTGAGTCCATAAGACAAGATACATTTACCAAAGATGTAGGTGTCTGGACCAATCCTATAAAACGCATTATCCCTCACTTTTACTCTGATTATCTCAAAATGCTGGGTGGTCAAGATAACAAAGAGATTCCGATTCTTGAGTATGACATGCTTCTTGGTGCATTTATTTTTACTGCTGAGAACAAATCATTCTCTCTCATGAATGCCCCTAGATCGAAAAAGAAATCTCGGTTCTCCGCTCCTTCTTTTTCCCTCCCATCTCTCAACATGAAAGGAAGTATGAAAAGCGTCCTGTTTGCGATAGGAGCTTTTCTTGTTACGTTTGGAGTTCTTTATGGTACATCAAAGTTTGATAGAAAAATTCTGATACTGTCGCCAACGCCGACAACCGCGCCTTCTCCAACTCCTCAGCCGCCAACTCCGACACCAACGCCCGAAGTTATTCGAGCCAATTTCAGAGTGAGTGTATTGAATGGATCGGGCATTGTTGGAAAGGCATCCAAAGTCAAAGATTTCCTGAGAACAAAAGAGTACGAAGAGGTCCTCACGGGGAATGCCCAAGCATTTGATTATGAAACAACAGTCATCCAAACAAAAGAAGGTGATGAACGACTTCGCGACACCGTGGCACAAGATATCGCCTCAGAGATCACAGGAAAGCCCGAGTTTGAGACACTGGACGCGGATGATGCAGCTGACATCGTGATCATCGTTGGGACGGATTTTAGATAGGACTCAGGTATGGTAAGATATACTTCATGGACGACGGCACACATGACGCTCTCAAAACAATTCTTGTTCAAATAACCAAAAAGATCAATCCGGAAGAACTCAAAACTGAGGTTCAATCTCTTGAAGCGCGCACCTACGAACAAAACTTCTGGGAAGATCATGAGGCGGCGGGAATAGTCATGAAACGAGTAAATGACATGAAAAAAGAGATTGATGATGTGGAGATGATGACGCTTCTTCTTGAGGAAGGTGAGCTCAAAGAGGCTGAAAAAATGATCAAAGCTTATGAGATACAGCTCTTTCTTTCGGGAAAACATGACAAGGGAGATGCCATTTTTTCAATCCATGCTGGTCAAGGTGGCACAGAAGCGATGGACTGGACCGCAATGCTGCATCGGATGTACACGCGGTACTTTGAACAAAAAGGTTGGAAGTGGGAAGAGATTGACCGCGTGATGGGAGAAGAAGCGGGAATCAAGACAACGGTAATCAATGTGTTCGGCAGCTATGCGTATGGTTTGCTGAAAGCTGAAGCTGGAGTCCATCGACTCGTCAGGCAGTCACCGTTCAACGCTGACGGCTTGAGACAGACATCGTTTGCCCTTGTTGAGACGGTTCCAATCATTGAGGATAAAGAGATTGAGGTAAGAGACGAAGATCTTGAGTGGCAGTTTTTCAGATCTGGTGGAGCGGGAGGGCAGAATGTAAACAAAGTTTCAACGGCAGTACGCCTCATTCATCACCCCACAGGTATTACGGTTTCGTGTCAGCAAGAACGATCCCAACTTCAAAATCGTGAAACAGCGCTTAAACTACTGCGTGGTCAGCTCTGGGAGATCGAGGAGATCAAGCGTGAAAAGAACATTGAAACATACAAAAAAGATACCCAAGCTTCATGGGGAAGGCAGATCCGCTCCTATGTCCTCCATCCGTACAAACTGGTAAAAGACCTTCGCACGGGTCATGAGGACAATCAAGCTGAGACAGTTCTTGATGGCAATATAGAAGAATTTATTCAAGCGTACATCAAACACCCTAAAGAGAAGTAATTTTTAACTCGTAACTTGTAACTTGTATTTCCAATCTCCGTCAAATATGCTATCCTAAGTTCATATGAAAAAAATAGACCAGCAACCACACCACCTTCACAGTATTGACACCGAAGCTGTAGTCAGCACGGTACGAAAGCCTCTTGTTGCAATGATCATCTTTGGAGCACTCATCCTCGGTGTCGCAACGGGATTTGCTGCACATCTCTTGATGCCAAAAAGCGGAGTTACTATGGCCGGGGTAGACCGAGATGCGACAGAAATTGATGCATCTGGACAAAAAACCTCAGCAGGAATCCTTGATAAAGAAACCTTTAAGGACTCTGCAACAGGCATGCTCAAAGAAGGTGGATTTGAAGGTGAAGGAAGCTTTCACATTGAGCGACCCGGTGGAAAAAGCCAAAATGTCTACCTTACTTCAAGTACGGTAGATCTGAATGAGTTTGTGGGGAAACAAGTCACCATCTGGGGCAAGACCTTTGATGCTGAAAAAGCAGGCTGGCTCATGGATGTGGGGTACATTACACTTTCAAACTGAATTTTTATGATCTCTTTTCAAAACGTTTCAGTAAAGTATCCTTTTGGAAATACTGCCCTTGACTCAGTCTCATTTGATATCGAAGACCGAGAGTTCGTCTACCTTGTCGGACCTTCAGGAGCAGGTAAAACGACAATCCTCCGTCTCCTTCTCAATGATGTTGTGCCGAGTGAAGGAACAGTACTTATCGATGATTTTGAGATTACTCCTAAAAAATTTAGACAGACAGCTCTTTTGAGACAACACGTGGGCGTGGTTTTTCAGGATTTTAAAATCCTCACAGATGACAATATTTTTGAAAATGTTGCGCTCAGCATGCGAATCAAAGGATTTTCTTCTCATGAGATACAGAAACAAGTCAAAGAAGCACTCGATCTTACCGGAATATCAGATAAAGCGCAAAAGTTCCCTGCCCAACTTTCTGCAGGAGAGCTCCAGCGCGTTGCAATAGCACGTGCTGTAGTGGGTAACAGAACAATAATTCTCGCGGATGAACCTACAGGAAATCTTGATCCCAAAACGACGTGGGAAGTTATGAAAATATTCAAAGAACTTGAGAAGACAAAGACCATTCTTTTTGCGACTCATAATACTGATATTGTAAATAGTATGAAGAGGCGCGTGCTTGTACTCAAAGATGGAAAGATCGTGAAAGATAAAAAGAAAGGAGGATATGAACTATGAACGAAACTCTTACTTCTATGAGGCGTACACCATATCAGACGTTTGCTGCACTTTCGGTACTCTTTTTCACGCTTCTTTTATCCGGACTTCTGTTTATTTCACTCACCTTTATGCAAGGACTCCTTGAGTATGTTGAGACACGCCCACGAGTCATTGTGTACTTTCAGACAAAAGCAGATGAATCTCAAATTGCGGCCGTTCAAGAGCTCCTCAAAAACTCTGGAAAGACTGGCACCATAACCTATGTCACAAAAGAAAAAGCATTTGAGATCTACAAAGAGTTTACCGAAAATGATCCGCTTCTTTTGGAAATGACATCAGCAGATATTTTGCCAGCGTCGCTTGAGATAGATGCAACAAAGCCCGAGTACCTTCCAGAGATTGCTGAGATGGTGAGCAACCAGCCGGGAGTTGACGAAGTTCAGTTTCAAAAGGATATTATTAATAATCTTCTGAGTCTCACTTCAAATGTACGAAAAACGACCCTTGTCTTCTTTAGTTACCTCATGTTTATGTCAATTATTGTCCTAACAACAACACTCTCTTTCAAAATCGCGCTCAAACGAGAAGAGATTGGGATCCTCAAACTCCTTGGCGCAACAAATATGTATATTCGCAAGCCGTTTATCAGTGAAAGCATCCTCCTTGGAGTTATTGCTACTGCGCTTGCAAATATGGTTCTTATCGGCATCCTTATACTTATGAACTCCTTCTTGAGTGGATACTTCACAGGGATTGGCATGCTCAGTGTAGATATGCTCGGACTCTCCCTTAGTGTCTGGCCTTTTGATCTCACATTCGCCATCCTGACCCTTTCGGTGACAACAATCTTCAGTCTTTTTATAACACTCGTCTCGAGTTTTGCTGCTACAAATCGATATCTTAAGTGACATTTTTCAACTCTATGAGTAAACGTATTCTATTGATATTGTTCCTTTGCATCGGCTACGCCGCTCTCACGCATGTGCACACATCGTTTGCACAGGAGTTGACCGCAACGCCAACACCTAACACATCTACTTCCTCTATAAGAAAAGAGGAAAAAGCAAAAGTGATTGAGGAGATTGAAAAAAAACTCGTCGAAGTCAGAACCCAGAAAAACACCTTATCTTCCCAAATTACATACATGGATACACAGATCTATGTCGCAGGGCTTCGAATCAATCAAACCGAGGAAAAAGTTGTCGACACGGAAAAAGAGATCAATGTCCTTGGTGCTCGAATCACAAACCTTGACTCCTCACTTGACAAGCTCTCCGAAACACTTCTCAATCGTATTGTAGCAGGGTATAAAAACCGAACTGTAGACATCGCAGATATTCTTCTTGACAGTACGAACGCCTCAAAGCTGGTTAATCGCCTGAAGTATTATGATCTTGCCAAAGAACGAAATCAAAAAGCACTTCTCCAAGTCCAGGAGGCAAAAAGCAACTTTGAAGAGCAAAAAGACTTGCGTGAAAAAAAAGCAGAACAACTTGCTGAGCTCAAAGATCAGCTTGCGGCACAGGAACGATCTCTCAATACACAGCAAGATGAGAAAACGAAACTGCTTGCAGATACGCAAAATAGTGAAAAAGTTTATCAAAAACGCCTTGAGGAAGCTCGATCACAACTCAATTCATTCCAATCCTTTGTTCAGAATTCAGGTGCAGCAGGAGTAATTGCAGCGAATTCTTTTGGCTCTGGATCCGACGGAGCTTACTATTCTCAAAGAGATCAAAGATGGGCCTCTCAAACAATTGGGTACTCGAACAATTCTGTACTAAATGTAGGTTGTCTATTAACCACAATTGCCATGTTTGCAAAAATAGAAGGGGTAGATATTGACCCCAGCGCTCTTGCGCAAGATACAAACAGATTTTGGGGCAATACAGCATGGATGAAACTTCCATGGCCAGGTGTATCTGGGAGATCATATTCCTCAGTATCAGATATAGATTCAGAGCTTGCAAACGGTAACCCAGTTATTGTAGGTGTAAAAATTGATAATTGTGCTTCTGGAGGAAATCATTTCGTCTTAATAACAAAGAAAGAAGGCTCTGACTATATAATGCACGATCCAATTTATGGACCCGATCTGAAATTTAGCTCACATTATTCGACAATATGCTCAAAAGCCACATTTAAATAGTTGATTAATGTTATGTTGTGATATATATTGTTATCATGATATTGCTTGTGCTTTTCTTACTATCTTTCAAAAATGCATACGCTGCAGAGACTTCCTCCTCAATTTTTATCAATGAATTTTTGATCGAACCGACTCAGCAGGTTGAGATTGTGAATAATGGAACAAGCACAGTCGATATCTCAGGATGGTTTTTAGATGACAATGGAGGGACAACATATTACACAGTTCCCGATGGAACAGTGGTAGGCGCAAATACATGTGTTGTGCTTTCAGGAAGCTTTAATCTCAATAAAACTTCGTCTGATGCAATCAGGCTCTTTGATAAAAACTCACTCCCCACGAGCACAAGCTCCTCTCCAGTTGACGAATATACGTACTCAAAAAGCCCCGGAGAAGGTGTGTCATTTCAACGTACTCCTGATCTGAGTACGACATGGCTTGAGCTGCCCGAAACGCTTGGCAGATGGAATCAGTCACGAGAAGGGTGCACGATTGTTCCGACTCCAACACGCACTCCCACCCCCACAGTGACGTCAACTCCATCCCCAACTCAAAAACCTCTTCAAAACGACATATCTCGTGTATACATAAGTGAGTTTCTCCCTGCCCCTCCCTCCGGGGAAAAAGAATGGGTAGAGCTCTACAATGATAATGACGTTCCGGTAACACTCACCGATTGGTATATCGATGATGTGAAAGATGGTGGCGCAAGCGAAAAAAAATTCACCCTCACGATCCCTGCGAAACGTTACGGAGTGGTCACGCTTGCGACTGCGATTTTCAATAACTCTGGTGACTCCGTCCGTCTTCTGAATATGACGAAAACCGAGCTTGATAGCGTGCAGTATGGCTCGTCTCAAATCGCTCTCAGTTGGGGCTGGAGTACTCTTCTTGACTCAACGTACTGTATCCAAGAGCCGACTCCAGAAGAGGAAAATGGAACCTGCAAATCAGTTGGACTCACACCAACAGTCCCCTCAGTCATTCCCGTCTCCCCATTGCAGGAGAATGCAATGCTGAGAGCCGAGAGCGAGGGCTCTCAAGATTCACCTCACACACTCTATCATATCGCGGCTCAACTCCCTTTACAGGCTCCTGTAACAACTCAAGACGTACGAGGAGTATCAACATCTATCCCACGGGTGCCTGACCATGCAGTGCACTCTATCTCTATTCCCGCGCTTGGTTTCTCTCTCCTTTCAATTCTCTCGATTGCTGCTAAAATGAATGCATGAGCTTCAAAAATATACTGTACTACTGGATTCCCCCACTCACCATGATGGCTGTTATTTTTTTTCTTTCATCCCAACAACGAATTAGCGTGTCAGATGTATACTCAGTGAATTTTCTCTTCTTCAAATCACTTCATGTGATCGAGTACGCAATTCTATACTTTCTTGTTTTTCGAGGATTCTATAACACCCTTTCGCGCGAAAATATGAGGAAGATTTTCATCCTTGCCTTCGTGACAACAATTGCATTTGCGATATCGGACGAACTTCACCAGACGTTCGTACCGACACGATCTGGCGCGCTCCGTGATATTTTTATCGATTCTCTTGGCATTCTTCTCTGTTTTCAGTATACTAAAATGAACCTAGTCAAATTACGACATCTGTTATGAACGCACTTGTTGCATCAATCCATCATCTCTTTGTCCCGCGCCACACAAACAACTTTAAAGCAAAGCTCTTGCATCATGATTTTTTGACGATTTATCTTGCGTGTGCGCTTATGATCACCGCTGGTGTTTCTCACTTACAGAGCACTCAGGGTTCAATTCTGGGGTATGCCACTGATATATCTCCTCAAAAGCTTATTGAACTCACCAATCGAGAACGAGAATCTCAAGGTCTTGGTACGCTGAAAAAAAACGATAAACTAGCTGTTGCAGCGCAAAAGAAAGCCGAAAATATGTTCGAAAAAGATTACTGGTCACATTATGGACCTGCCGGTGAAACGCCATGGCAGTTTATCTTGAGTTCAGGCTATCAGTATGAGTATGCAGGCGAGAACCTCGCCAAGAACTTTCTGTTTAGCGATGGCGTCGTGAGCGCCTGGATGGACTCACCCACTCATCGAGATAATATGTTACGTAAGGAGTATACAGATGTAGGGTTTGCTGTTGCAAATGGTGTACTCAATGGTGAAGAGACAACACTCGTCGTACAAATGTTTGGGACTCCTCTGTACCCTACGACTGAAGCAAAAAACAACAATGACGCTCAACCACAAGAAGCTGCAGCTCCAAATTCTGCTCCAGCGAAAGTACCTCAGACAGCGGTCCTCTCCGAAGGAAATACAGCTCAAACATCTTTTTATCCAATATTTCTCAATGTCAATCTGATTTTCTTTTCCGTTCTTATTCTGGCACTCCTTCTTGACTTTTACTTTGCAGCAAAGCTCAACTTAATACATATTAAAGGGAAAAACTTGATTCATATCCTTTTTGTTAGCTCAATCACGATCGGAACATTCCTCGTTATCAAGGGCTCAATTCTCTAACACACGTATGAAACTTCTCAAGCATATTCAGAAAGAGTTTAAAAAAAATCCATTTGATTACCTCCTTTTTGTGACAGTGTGTGTATTTTTTATACTTGCACTCAACATTTTTCAAGGCGAGCGGCTGGTTGAGTTCATCATCATACTGGCATTTGTGTCGTTTTATATCATCTGGGGGATCTACCACCATGTCATTGAAAACTCGCTTCATCTGAAAGTTGTGTTAGAATATGTTCTCATTGGCTTCACCATACTGTTTCTTGTCAAGATATTGGTGATGCCGTAATATACTTATGAAAGGAATTATTCTTGCAGGAGGCCGTGCCACACGGCTTCGCCCACTGACAGCTATCACCTCAAAGCAACTCCTTCCGGTGTATGACAAACCGATGATTTACTACCCAATTCAAACTCTTGTAAAAGCAGGAATCACTGACATCCTGATCATTATTGCGCCAGATTATGCTGGGCAGTTTCTCAATCTTCTTGGCTCAGGAAAGGATTTTGGCGCACGATTTACGTACGAGATTCAGGAAGAGCCTCGCGGACTTGCCGATGCCTTTATTGTTGGAGGGCAGTTTATCGGGAACAATGATGTTGCAATGATTCTCGGTGATAATATCTTTGATGAAGATTTTTCTGAAGTTGTCAAGAACTTTTCTGGAGGAGGACATGTCTTTGCAAAAGAAGTCCATGACCCACAGAGATATGGCGTTATTGAGTTTGATGAAGAGCATACCGTTCTCTCAATTGTCGAGAAGCCAGAAGTGCCAAAAAGCAATTTTGCGATGGTAGGGCTTTATATACTAGATAGTCGTGCATCTCAATTTGCAAAAAATGTCAAACCATCAGCTCGAGGTGAGGTTGAAATCCCTGATGTCATCAATCAATATCTGACTCTAAAAGAGCTCAAAGTCACCACTCTAAACGGCATTTGGGAAGATGCGGGAACATTTGACAGCTTGCTCCGAGTGAACAACTACTGGGCGACAAAAAAGAATGAACGATAAACGATACGCGATATATGAAAACTACAAGACGTTTCATGTTACAATAATCCTATGGACACCATTCAAATACTCCTCCTTATTGTAATTATCATCTCAACAGTATTCCTCACCGTTGTCGGGATTCAGCTGACAGTTGTGCTCTTTGAGCTCAGAAAAACACTGAGCAATGTAAATAAAATTATTAAAGGATTTGATAGTATTGGCGTCGGACTCAAGCACGGAATTGGTGAAGCAACCGGCTTTATCAATGGCTTTAAGACTGTGTTGAAAGTTATAGATGTGTACAAAGAAACAGGCAATGAAAAATCAAAAAAATGAGTCGCATAATTTTTGGTCTGGGTACTCGCTTGGTATGCTCGCTGGCTCTGTTCTGACATATGCATTTGGGACAAAAAATGGTCGTACGACAGTCAAAAAAGTACTTGAACATACGGACACACTCGAGCACAGTATTGAAGATATTCTCCAACTTATCCAGTCAAAAGTGAGCACTTCTGAGAAAGATGGAACTGAAGCAAAAAAATAGGTATCAAATGTGTTGACTTTTCTCCTTTCATATAGTATATTTATCAAATTCGCCCTAAATTAGTTAGGGATTTTTTTATTTGTTTTAACTTCCTACCAAGCACAATGGCAAAAAAAGTAAACTCTCAAAACGCCTCCAATCAAGTTCTGCTGGGCACAGAAGAAACTTTCATGAAAGACTTCGATCTTATCGCAGTCCAAAAAGAATCATGGAAGAGATTTCTTGAAAAAGAAATCAAGCAAATTGTTGAGGAATTTTTCCCTATAGACGACTATACAGGGAAAAAACTCACGCTTCATTATGAAGATCTTATCTTTGGAGAGGCGCGATATGATCTTGAAACATGTACAAGCAAGAAGCTGACCTACGACCAACCGATCTACCTCAGACTTGCAATTGAAAATAAAAAAACTGGTCAAACAAAGTCACAAGACGTCTACTTCTTCAATCTTCCGATTATGACAAAGAAGGGAACATTTATCATAAACGGTATTGAACGCGCAATCATAAGCCAAATCACTCGTGCGCCAGGCATGTACTTCACAGCAGAGATTGACAAAACCTCTGGCTTAACACTTTATAACGCAGAAATTCGCCCATACATCGGCTCATGGATCGATGTCAATATCAATAAATATGGCATTATCGAGATCAAGATCAACAAACGACGAAAGATGATTGCATCAGTCTTTCTCAAGCTTTTTGACGGAGAAAGTAACAATGAACTCATGAACCACTTCCGAGATATGGACCCAGATGTTGTAGAAAAATATATTACTCCAACACTCAAAAAAGATAAAACATCGACGAAGGATGAGGCAGTACTTGAGTTTTACCGCAAAGTCAAACCAGGTGAGCCTCTCATTCTTGAAAATGCATACAAGACATTAAACACACTGTTCTTTGACCCAAAACGATACTCGATGAGTCGTGTAGGTCGATATAAAATTAATAAGAAACTAGGACTTTCTATCGAAAACTCCCCTGACAATTATCTCCTTCAAAAAGAGGACATGATCGAAGGACTCAAGTACTTGGTCAATCTGACTCAAGGAAAAGGACAGTTTGACGATATTGACCATCTTGGCAATCGCAGACTCCGCACAGTTGGTGAACTGATCGGTATGTACGGAATTCGTGCAGGGATGATCCGAGTCGAAAAAGAAGTAAAAGAACGCATGAGTCTCATCACGAGTGACGTAAACCCAACGCCCTCACAAGTGCTGAACAACAAACCACTCATCGCAACAATCAATATTTTCTACAAAACAAACCAGCTCTCAACAATTGTTGATCAGACAAACCCATTGTCAGAGCTTGATAATCTTCGCCGTGTCACCGTCGGTGGCCCAGGTGGGATTGAAAAGCAACGTGCATCCTTCTCTATTCGTGATATTTCAACATCACAGTACGGACGCATTGACCCAATCCGATCCCCAGAAGGACCAAACATTGGTGTCGTCACATACCTTGCTATGTACGCACGAATCAATGAATTTGGCTTTATTGAGGCTCCTTATCGCAAAATTATCAAAGAAACAAAGAACGGAAAAACAACTGCTCGAGTTTCTAGTGAAGTTGATTATCTCCAAGCTGACGATGAAGAACAGTACCACATCACATCAAGTAACATCCAGATTGATGATAAGGGGTACATCACAGACGCACTCGTTGTGGCACGCCACAACGGTGAAGTCATCGAAATTCCTGTCGAAAAAGTTGATTATATGGACGTTTCACCGCGTGCAGCAATCGGACTCTCTGCTGCGATGATTCCGTTCCTTCAGAATGACGATGCAAGCCGTGCCCTCATGGGAAGTCACATGCAATGTCAGGCAGTACCTCTCATAAAACCACACGCACCTCGTGTTGGAACTGGCATGGAGCAGATTGTGTCTGCCGAGCTTGGTCGAACCATTCTTGCACCTGAAAATGGAACTGTCGATTATGTCGATGGAAACAAAGTCATCTTTAAAGGTGAATCAGGGAAAAAATACACGTATGAACTTCAACGATATCTGAGAACCAACAAGGACGTCTCGTTTGACCAGAAACCGCGTGTTGAGCCAAAGCAAACGCTCAAGAAGGGTGAACTTCTCGTCGATGGACCTGCCAGTGAGAACGGGCAGCTTGCTCTCGGACAGAACTTAATTATTGCCTACACTTCACTTCACGGACTTGGATACGAGGACGGCTTTGTCATCTCTGAGAGACTTCTCAAAGAAGATATGTTTACCTCGATTACAAGTGAAGAGTATGTGTGCGATGTCGTAGATACCAAACTTGGACCAGAAGAAATTACACCAGATCTCCCAAATATTCGCGAAGAGATCCTTTCAAATCTTGACAAAGAAGGATTTGTACTCAATGGAACCGAGGTCAAAGGGGGAGATATTCTGGTTGGAAAAGTCGCACCAAAGGGTGAACGAGAGCTGACCGCTGAAGAGCGACTTCTCCGAGCAATCTTTGGAGAAAAGGCAAAAGATGTCAAAGACACATCTCTCAAGATGCCGTACGGTGATCGAGGGACTGTTGTTGGTATAGACACCATTGACTCGAAGAAAGATCCAAACGAACTTGAGCCAAGTATTCTCAAACGCATCCTTGTGCACACTTCACAGTTGCGCAAAGTGACTGTTGGAGACAAACTTGCAGGACGTCATGGGAACAAAGGGGTTATCGCAAAGATTCTTCCTGAGTATGACATGCCGTACCTTGAAGATGGGACACCTGTCGACGTCATCATCTCGCCGCTCTCGATTCTTGCACGTATGAACTTGGGACAGCTTTTTGAGACGATTCTTGGATGGATTGCACTCAAGAACAATAACCACATCTCAGTTCCAGTGTTTGAGCAAATAAAAGAAGATTATATTTTCAAAGAACTTGCAAAGTTGGGCCTTCCTGCAGACGGCAAGATGCCTCTCTATGATGGTGCAACAGGCAAGAAGTTTGAGAGACCAGTGCTTGTCGGAATCGGATATATCCTTAAGCTTATTCATATGGTCGAAGACAAGTTTCATGCACGTTCGGTCGGACCATACTCACTTGTCACTCAACAACCACTGGGCGGAAAGTCCCAGATGGGAGGACAGAGGTTTGGAGAGATGGAAGTCTGGGCTCTTGAGGCACACCGTGTTCCTCATACACTCCAGGAAATGCTTACCATCAAATCTGATGACGTCCGCGGACGACAGAAATCATTTGAAGCAATCATCAAAGGTCTCGATATACCTCAATCGAATGTACCAGAGTCGTTCAATGTGCTTGTCAAAGAGCTGAATGCACTCGGATTATCAATTGACTATATTTCCTAAACGATTATGGATGACATGCAAATGCTCGATTTTTCTGGACTGAGAATCCGACTTGCCTCACCTGAGGACATGATTGGATGGTCACATGGAGAAGTCACAAAGCCAGAAACAATTAACTATCGAACATTCCGCCCAGAAAAAGATGGGCTCTTTGATGAACGTATATTTGGACCAACAAAAGATTACGAATGTTACTGTGGAAAGTATAAGAGAATCCGATACAAAGGGATTGTCTGTGATCGTTGTGGTGTTGAAGTCACCTCGTCAGTTGTCAGACGTGAACGCATGGGACATATCAAACTCGCAACACCTGTTGCTCATATCTGGTACTTTAAAGGTGCATCAAATCCACTGAGCATCCTTCTTGACATCCCAACTCAGACGATGGAACGCATCGTGTACTATGCATTATTCCTTGTTACTGCCGTCAATAAAGAGAGACAGGACGAAGTCGAAGCTGCACTTGAAAAGCTAAAAGCCGCAGAGGTGGAACGACAAGAAACGTGGTATGAAGGTGAAAAGAAAAAAATGAAAGATGCGTACTCAGAAGAAAAAGCACAAATAAAGAAAAAAATTACAAATAAAGAACAACAAGAACTTACACTTCAAGAAGTGGACATCAAAGAGCGCGATTCATTCCGCAGACTTTCTGATCGATTTATCGATAGAAAGTCAAAGTTTGTCGCACTTTATGACCGCTTGATCAAAGTGGTAAAGACTATTCGCCCGCTTGACACTCTCGAAGAGGAAGATTACCTCTTCTTGAAAGATCAAGAGCTTGAGGATTTTGTTGAAGTAGGAATGGGTGCAGAAGTCATTCTTGAGCTGCTTTCAAGTCAGAATCTCAAAGAGATGATCTCCGAAACCATGAGCAAAATCTCAAAGACCCGAGGTGAGAGACGAAGTAAACTTCTCAAGAAAGTACGTATCCTTGAGTCCTTTGTCAAAAGCAAAGCATCTCCTGGATGGATGATGATTTCAGTTCTCCCCGTCATCCCACCAGATCTTCGACCAGTCGTACAGCTTCCAGGAGGGAAGTTTGCAACTTCAGATTTGAACGATCTCTATCGAAGAGTCATCAATCGAAATATTAGACTTAAACAACTTATTGATCTTGGCGCACCTGAGATTATTCTCAGAAACGAAAAACGCATGCTTCAAGAATCTGTCGACTCACTTCTTGATCTTCAAAAATCACGAGGCCGGGCACAAACGCGCAGATCTGCAAAGAAACTTAAATCACTTTCAGATGTGCTGCGAGGAAAGCAAGGACGGTTCCGACAGAATCTTCTCGGAAAACGTGTTGATTACTCTGGTCGTTCGACAATTATTGTCGGTCCAGAACTTCGCATTGATCAATGTGGTATTCCAAAAGAGATGGCACTCGAACTTTTCAAACCATATCTTTTGCATGAAATCATCATTCGCGGACTTGCGCCAAATATAAAGAGTGCAAAAAATTACCTTGAAGAGCGCACACCAGAAGTCTATGACATCTTGGAAGAGATCACGAAAGATCATCCTGTGCTTCTCAATCGTGCACCAACTCTGCATAAGCTTTCAATTCTTGGCTTTTATCCTGTTCTGACTGATGACAATGCTATTAAGCTTCATCCAACAGTCTGTTCTGGATACAATGCCGACTTTGACGGAGATGCCATGGGTGTATTTGTTCCGTTATCACAAAACGCAATTGAAGAAGTAAAAGCACGCATGTTGCCTTACCGCAACTTGCTGAAGCCTGCAGATGGTTCCCCGATTGTCATCCCAAACAAAGAGATGGCGCTTGGTGTGTACTATCTCACAACTCTTGATAAACACGCAGATACTTCGGATGAAAAAATCAAAGCGTATGGATCAACAAATGAAGCACTCAGTAGCTACCACCTTGACCGAATCACACTTCGACAACCGATCAAAGTTCGTATTAAAGATGAAACTATTGTATCTTCAGTCGGAAGAATCATGTTTAATGAAACGCTTCCGGATGAGATTGAGTATATCAACGAAGATGTCACAGCAGGTGATATCAAAGCAATCATCGTGAGAGTAATGAAATTCTTGTCACAAGAAGAGGTTGGAGAGATCATTGATCGTATCAAAGATCTCGGATTCTGGGGTGCTACCGTCTCATGCGGACTCTCAGTTTCTATTTTTGACTGTAAAATCATTGACAACAAGGATGAGATTATTGCTGAAGCTGAAAAAAAAGTCACCGGTATTCAGGACAACTTTGAACAGGGGCTTCTCACGCTTGAAGAGAAGAAACGCATCACCAATAAACTTTGGATCGACGTCACCGAGGATCTTGCTGACAAGACATGGGATGCAATTGATGATGAGAATCCTGTGAAGATTATTATCCGATCAGGAGGAGCTCGTGCGTCCCGTGAACAGCTCAAGCAGCTTTCCGCCATGAAAGGACTTGTTGTTGACCCAATGGGTAAAATTATTGAAGTCCCAACAAAATCAAATTACCGTGAAGGACTCAACATCTTTGAGTACGTCATCTCAGCTCGTGGAGCTCGAAAAGGACTTACTGACTCAGCACTCAAAACTGCTGATGCCGGATACCTTACTCGACGCCTTCATGATGTTGCACATGATATGATCGTCCGTGAAGAAGACTGTGGAGCCGAGACAGGGCTCATGGTTGACACCAAAGGAGAACGCGGAGATAAACTTACCTCTCGTGTTGAAGGTCGTTACACTGTTGAGGCTGTCAAAAAAGGAAAGAAAGTAATCATTGAAGCAGACGTACTCATCCGTGAAGATGAGTTGAAACTCATCATTGACAACGAAGTTGAGCATATTCACCTGAGGTCACCACTCTTTTGTAAATCAAAAATTGGTATCTGTCAGAAATGTTATGGAGTCGACCTTGCGACACAAGAGCTTGTCGAGATAGGAATGCCTGCAGGAGTCGTCGCAGCACAATCAATCGGAGAGCCAGGTACACAGTTGACGATGCGTGTTCGCCACTTTGGAGGAATTGTTATCTCAGACGTGACACAAGGACTCCCACGAGTCGAAGAGCTGTTTGAGACACGTAATCCAAAAGTAGTCTCTCCTATCACGGAGATTTCTGGAAAAGTTACTGTGACTGAGGATACCGAACGAGACATGTTTATCGTCAAAGTGACCCCAACCAACGAGCAAGAAGATGCGCAAGAGTTTAGCATCCCAACAACTCAGAAGCTGAAAGTTCAGGATGGAGACATGGTTCCAGAAGGAACTCCACTTTCTGAAGGGTACCTCAACATAAAAGATATCCTCAGTATAAAAGGACTCCACTTTGCTCAGCAGTACTTGCTCAATGAGGTACAGGCTGTGTATGAATCTCAGGGAATTGCTATTCATGACAAACACTTTGAAGTCATCATCAGAAAGATGAGTGATAAAGTCCTCATTGAAGACGAAGGTGACACTGAGCTTTCGAGCAATGAAGTCATCTCTCGTGTACGTTTTGAAGGAGAAAATAAACGTGCGCTTGCAGTTGGCGGAAAGCCTGCAGTCGGAAAAGTGACTATCTTTGGGATTACACGTGCAGCAATTTACACTGAATCATGGCTCTCTGCTGCATCATTTGAGCAAACAACAAGTGTACTCTCAAAGGCGGCAATCCGTGGACAAGTAGACAACTTGCTCGGACTCAAAGAGAATGTTATAATTGGACGTCTTATCCCGGTAACACAAGACTTAATTACAAAGTATTATTCACAAGTTTCAAAACAATATGCCAACGATCAACCAGCTGGTGCGGACGAAACGGTCAAAGAAGACGCGGAAGTCCCGAGCGACAGCGCTCAAGAGCAACTATAACGCAATTAAGAGACGGTACGTCAGTAATGACAGCCCTATGAAAAGAGGGGTATGTACCATCGTACGTACCATGACGCCAAAGAAGCCAAACTCAGCGCTTCGAAAAGTCGCTCGTGTGAGACTCTCAAACCGCATGGAAATCACAGCGTACATCCCAGGTGTTGGACATAACTTGGCAGAGCACTCTATTGTGCTTGTGCGAGGAGGACGTGTGAAAGATCTTCCTGGAGTAAAGTACCATATCGTCCGAAATAAATTTGACACAACCGGAGTAGACAAACGTGTTACATCACGCTCCAAGTACGGAACTAAAAAACCAAAACAGAAATAATTAATTCATATCTATGCCACGACATCAATATAAACGAATCAATCCACAAGCAGACCCAGTCTTAAAAAGCTATGAGGTCGCAAAACTTATCAACTATTTAATGGTTGATGGGAAGAAAACAATCGCACAAAATATTGTGTACAAAGCGCTTGAAAGTCTTCAAAAAGAAGATAATGACTCACTCATCACGTTGAGTAAAGCAATCGCAAACGTCACGCCTGATCGTGAAGTTCGTCCTCGAAGACTTGGCGGCGCTTCATATCTTGTGCCGACCGATATTCGTGCTGATAGAAAGCTTCATCTTGCACTCAACTGGATCATTAATGCAGCAAGAACACGTTCAAACAAAGAGTTCCATACGTTTGAAGAAAAACTTTCAGCCGAGATTCTTGAAGCAGCTAAAAATCAAGGACCAGCTGTCGCAAAAAGACAACAGACTGAGAAACTTGCAGATCAGAACAAAGCGTTCTCCCACTTGAAGTGGTGAGAGCACATGTAGCTTGTAGCTTGTAGAATATTTTCATGATTCGTGTTACATGTGTTATCTGAATTATTAAATTTGACATCCTATGGCCCAAAATATTATCTCCACAAAAAATCGCAATGTCCCACAAGACAAAATCCGAAACGTCGGTATTATTGCACATATCGACTCTGGTAAGACGACGACGACAGAGCGTATTCTCTTTTATACCGGGCGCAGCTACAAGATCGGAGACATTGATGATGGTGATACTCAGATGGACTGGATGGTTCAAGAACGTGAACGAGGAATCACCATCGTATCTGCCGCAACAACGACATTTTGGAAAGAGTACCGTATCAATATTATCGATACTCCAGGCCATGTCGACTTCACCGCTGAAGTTGAACGCTCACTGCGTGTGCTTGATGGTGGAGTTGTCGTTTTTGACGCTGAAGAAGGCGTACAAAGTCAATCTGAGACAGTTTGGCGACAGGCTGATAAATACAAAGTACCACGCATCACCTTTATTAATAAGATGGACAAGCTTGGTGCAAACTTCGAAGGAACTGTCAAAGAGATCGAAGAACGACTTGGTGCAACACCGATCATCATGGTCTACCCGATCGGACAAGAAGATACATTCCGTGGAGTTGTTGATCTTCTGACGATGAAAGCACTCGTCTGGGGCAAAGATGAAAAAGGTATTGAGTATGATATTTTTGACGAAATTCCTGAAGAGACAAAAGCAAAAGCTGTGAAGTTTCGTGCAAAGATGATCGAGCAGATCTCTGAAACAAATGACGCGCTTCTCGAGAAGTTTTTGGCGGGTGAAGAACCGACGGTTGAAGAGCTCAAAAAAGCATTGAGAAAAGCAGTAGTTGGATACAACATCATCCCAATTTATGCAGGAACCTCTCTTCGCAACAAAGGTGTTCAACCGCTTCTTGACGCGATTGTTGACTTCCTTCCATCACCAGAAGATCTCAAAGAAGTCACTGGCACAAAGCCGGGAACTGATGAGAAGATCACTCGACAGCTTGATGGCAAAGAGTACTTTTCTGCTCTTGCTTTCAAAATTCAACTCGATCCACATGTTGGAAAAATCACCTATGTACGCATTTACTCCGGCTCACTCAAGTCTGGTTCATATGTGTACAATGTGACGTCTGGCCGCAAAGAGCGTGTCAGCCGACTCCTTCTTATGCATGCCAATCAACGTGAAGAGATCGAAGAGGCATTTGCAGGAGAAATTGTCGCACTTGTTGGTCCAAAAGAGACAAAGACCGGAGATACCATTGCTGATGAGGATCATCCAATTGTACTCGAGTCCATCACATTCCCCGATCCTGTCATCTCACTTGCTATTGAACCAAAGACAAAGTCTGATCAAGAAAAACTTTCATATGCACTTCAACGTCTCTCTGATGAAGATCCAACATTCCAGGTAAAAGTGAACCATGAGACAAACCAAACTATCATGGCTGGTATGGGAGAGCTTCATCTTGAGATTCTTGTTGACCGCATGAAGCGAGAGATGGGACTTCAGGCAAATATCGGAAGCCCACAAGTTGCTTACAAAGAGACGATTACCCAAGCAGTTGACGCTGAGGGAAAGTACATCAAGCAGACTGGAGGACATGGTCAGTATGGACACTGTCTCATCAAGCTTGAGCCACTTGGACGAGGTGAAGGCTTCATTTTTGAAAATAAGATTAAGGGAGGAACAATTCCAAACGAGTTTATCCCCTCTGTCGAAAAAGGCGTGATTGCCGCGTTGGAAAAGGGTGTTATTCTCGGATATCCTCTCACAGACTTGAAAGTTATTCTCTATGACGGAAGTTATCATGATGTTGACTCATCAGATATCGCATTCCAAATTGCAGGAACAATGGCACTCCAAAATGGAGTCAAACAAGCAGGAGCAACACTTCTTGAACCAATCATGAAGCTCGAAGTGACTGTCCCTGACGCGTTCATGGGAACTGCGATTGGAGACATCTCAAGTCGGCGCGGAAAAGTTCTTGGTACTGAAAAGAGAAATCGAGTGACTATCATCAAAGCATATGCACCACTTGCAGAGCTTTCAGGATACGCCACAGTACTAAGATCACTTACTGAAGGTCGCGGTGTCTTTTACATGGAGCCATCGCACTACGAAGAAGTGCCAAAGAACATCGTGGCGTCGATGAAAGAGCAATAATGAAGGGATTTTATCCGTACAGTATTCCTATGAAATTGCTTGTGATCTCAGATACTCATCTGAATTTACCAGTCGATGAAAACAAGTTTGAGCTTCTCAAACAGATCATTTCTGACGCAGATCAAGTCATCATCAATGGAGATTTTTGGGAAGGGTTTCTTTTAGAGTTTGATGAGTTTTTTTCTTCTTCTTGGAGTCGATTATTTCCTCCTTTAAAAGAAAAACAGGCGGTGTATATCTTTGGAAATCATGACGATATCTCACGTAACGATCCCTCTCGTATTTCTGCATTCTCAGATATCCAGACAAAAAGATACGAATACTCCTTTGGCGATACTCGATATATTTTTGAGCATGGACATAGATTTATCTGCCCTGAGAAGTACCTTTCCGCAATTGGCAAAGTGCGATTTCAAAAAAGCGTGAGACGGATTGATTCAGTTGAAAAACTGTGCATTGGGCTCTTTGGGAGGATGTATCAAAAACCAATCCTTCGCCTGAATCGGATCATGAAAAAAAAGTTGAAGAAAGAACTTAAGCCACATGAGATCTTTATCTGTGGACACACACATGCTGCAGAGTACAATCCTGCTGAGCAGTATATCAACAGTGGCGTAATGAAACACGGGCTGGCACAGTACCTCATAATCAAGGATGGTGTCGTTACTCCTTACTCAACGCGATACTAATCGGGCAGTTGACATGATCATGTTTTTTTGCAGGACAGAATTTTCTTCCATACTCAATCATCCGCATCGTAAACTCAACCCACTCATTTTTTGGAAGAATCTCCATCAGCTCACGCTCGATAATCTGTGGATTCTGAGAGTTTACAAGACCATAGAGGTTGCTGAGACGTCTCACGTGGGTGTCAACGGCAACTCCCTCGACAATGCCGTATAGATTGCCAAGGACGACGTTTGCAGTCTTTCGTGCGACACCAGGAAGCGTAAGCATCTCTTCCATCGTGCGGGGAAGTGTATCTTGATAAGATAAGTGAATGATGCGTGCCGTTGCAAGAATATTTTTTGCCTTATTTCGATAAAATCCTGTCGAATGAATGTCTTTTTCAAACACATGAATGTCTGCCTCTGTATACTCCTTCACGGTTTTATACTTGTGAAATAATTTCTCTGTCACAGTATTTACGCGCGCATCGGTGCACTGTGCTGACAATATAACAGCAACCAAAAACTCCCAGTCGCGAACATAATTGAGCGAAGGTTTGACCTTGGGAAAAAGTCTGTGAAGGGTATCAAGGATTATTTGAGCATGTTTTTTTCGCTTGGCTTTATTTTTCATCAGTTTCAAAAATATATATCCTCCCTTTTTTTACCATGATCATTTTTTCTGCTGAAAGCTCGCTCAGAACTGATCTAACATCTGAGTCACTATAAGAAGTATACGAACATAACTCATCAACTTCCATACCCGAGCTAGTCAGAACTGCTCTCAGTACGGCACTTCGTTTCTGTCTGCGAGATCCTTCAAATGTACTTTGTTTTGAGTAATGTGTGCTTTTTCTGTTCGGATTTTTAACCTCTTTGGCAAGATGTGTCCCGTAATCCATGAGTGCATAATACCACTCTCGAGGATTGTCAAAAAAGAACGTTGTCTTGAGAATTGGCATAATGTCACGATCATGGACTTCTGTCTTGTCATTGAAAAAATGATGTATAAAAACTCTCCTAATATTTGTTTCGATGAAAAACTGCGGGGTATTGTAAGTAAATGTGATGATAGATCCTGCTGTTGCAGGACCAATTCCAGGAAATGTTTCAAGTACTGCGGGCTTCCGTGGGATAACTCCACCAAACTCACGGATAATTCTTTGTGCAATGTGGTGGAGGTACTTGCCGCGCCTGTTGTACCCCATCCCCTGCCACGCGTGGAGGACTGTTGACAATGATGCCTGTGCAAGATTTTCAAGAGTTGGAAAAGCTTTTATGAAGGTGGGGAACTTCGTCTCAACACGAGAGACTTGTGTCTGCTGGAGCATGATCTCCGTCACAATGATCCAGTACGGATTGATCTCTTCACGCCATGCAAGGATGCGTTTATGCTTTTTATAAAACGTACGGATGAGGTTCTGAAATGCTTGAGTGGAAAGTGGCGGCGGCATAATGTTTTGAGTACGTTATCGTTCAAAAATTACAAGCTCTTCCTGTGCACGTGTCACTCCGGTATACAGCCAGCGTCTCCAGTCATCATCACTCATCTTTGAGAATCGCTCCTCAAAAAGAACGACTTTCCGTGCCTGACTTCCTTGGGCTTTATGTACGGTAAGTGCATATCCAAAGTCAAAAAGATCTCCCTTCATAATCTCTGATCGTCTGTCTGTAAAGTTCAGTGCAGAGTCACTCCCAAACTGCTGCACCGAGATCTTTCCATGAAAAACATCATCTTCTCCATCCATCTGGATCTGCGCGTCATACCATTCGTCGCTCATCTTTTCTATGTGAATAACTGTCCCCAGCATTCCGTTGAAAATGTGTTTTCGATGATTGTTGCGAAGGCAGATCACACGATCTCCTTCTTCCGGTCGTGGACGTGTAAATCCAAGTGCCGTGCGAATGATCGAATTCAGTTTTTTACGAGTGTAATTGAACCCACAGAGAATGAGTGTTTCTGGTGAGTAATTTTGAAGGAGTTCGTCAACTTCTTCTTGAGCTTCTGGATCTTCTTTTGCGTATTTTATGACACCCGCCCCATAATTCCCGGCTCTCACAAATCCATGCTCTCGTGCTTGAGTGGAGATGCCGATGATCGGGTTTTTCTCGGCTTGGCGGTGAATATGCTGAAGGAGAATATCAGGCGTATCCATAAGATAAAATGATCCCCGAATTGGTGGAAGCTGACCATGATCGCCAACGACAATGATCGGTTTTTTATACGAAAGGAGATGCCGCCAAATAGAGCCATCGACCATCGATCCTTCGTCGATAATGATGAGATCACGGTCAATTGTATCCTTTTGTTTCCATCCTATGATCTCCTCGTTGTTATTGACAACTGGAGAGTAAATGAGCGAATGAATCGTGCCAACAGTATCTTGTTTGAGAAGGACAACATCTGAGACAAGAGCTGAGTGAAGGACGCGCGCAGCTTTCCCTGTGTATGAAACAAATCCTACTTTCAGCTTCGGGTTTTTCGTGTGAAGTTCATGCCTGAGATGTGCGAGAATTGTGGTCTTTCCTGTCCCAGCATACCCACCAAGCGTGACGTACTGACGCTTGGTATCTGCTTCAAACCATGAAAGAAGCCTATCAAGCGCAGAGTTTTGATCGTCTGAAAGAATGAACATAGGTTCTCATTGTACTATGAACCTGCTTCCTGTTCCATCTTATTCAGTCGAGTATAGTAGTCACCAATTTCTTTCATGTGAGCAAGCGCGATTTTTCCGGTCAGTATAGGATCGTCGTTTGTGACATTTGTCTGAGGATCATGCGAGCCATGTTCCATCTCGATTTCAATTCCCATTCTGAACTCTTCCAAGTCATACTTTTCCCAATTAACCCCGATTTCATCTCCAATTGTTTTTGCCTGAATTGCTGTAAATTTTGTCATAGAATCATCCCCTTTCTGTTGTAGTTAGAACTATGAGATTATCTTGTAAATGATTGTCATGCTGAACCTGATTCAGCATCCAGTGTGTTATTTTTTAAAACAATTAATATTGCTAATTCTACTTGGCAGGTACCCTGTAAACTACACATAGATGTCTCAATAGTCTCCGTCGCTATTTATCAGTTTTTCAATATATCTATGGGTACCCGCACCACTATTCCAAAGGAGATACAAGAACAGATTCTCTCTCGTATTAAAAATGAAGGTGTCTCTGTTGCCAAAGCAGCCGAGGAGCATGTTGTACTACAAGTACAAGCGTCCAATAATAGATGAGGAGGTAAAGAAACAGATTGAATCGGTACTCACTGATCATCCGGCATATGGACACAAACGGATAGCTCTTGAGCTGAAGCTGAACAAGA
>Ga0209284_10000944_pt1 | contig 46516 bp, 45 predicted proteins | sample FRY03_FD_187211 | JGI IMG/M metagenome (GOLD analysis project Ga0209284, IMG submission 187211) | Freshwater microbial communities from Lake Fryxell liftoff mats and glacier meltwater in Antarctica - FRY-03 (SPAdes) (version 2) | ecosystem: Environmental > Aquatic > Freshwater > Ice > Glacier... | reverse complement strand
TGTCGAAGTCATAGATGCCAATTACATCAATACTGCATACGACCGAACCGTGGCAAGTGATGTTAAATATAGATTTGTTATTGACGCAAAAACTTTTTAAATAAAAGAGTGCACTAGAATTGCAAACAGTGGAGCAATTACTGCGCTCCCAATACAATTTCAAAAATACTAGATCTGTTTTAGAAGAATAGCTTTACCCTGACCACCTCCACCACAAATGGCAGCAATGCCGAATTCATGATTTTCGTGCTTCATCGTAGAAATTAAAGACATAGTGATTCTAAAACCGGAAGCGCCTAGTGGATGACCAATCGCAATAGCGCCTCCTGAAGTATTCACTCGGTCTTCATCGATTCCCAAATCTGCAATCGAAGCTAACACAACCCCTGCAAATGCTTCATTGATTTCCCAAGCACCAATATCGCTGGCTAGAAGTTTATTTTTTGCGAGCAGTTTTTTCGCCGCAGCGGATGGCATTAGATGGAGCGCTGAATTTGGTCCAGCCACAAATGCTGCATCTACTATTTCAGCTAGAGGTAAAATACCGTGAGACTTTACTACTTCTTCGAATGAAACAAATCCAGCAGCACCCGCATCAGACATCTGTGAAGAATTTGCTGCTGTGATACTGCCATTTCGCATAAATACTGGCTTCAGCGCAGAAATTTTTTCGAGTGAAGTTTCCGCACGAATACCCTCATCGACTAGAGCGATCTCTCTATCTCCAACGTACATAAATTCTTTACGCAAGTTTTCAGCTAGTACAGCTTTTTTATGACTTCGAATAGACCATTCATCTTGTGCAAGCCTACTGATATCTAATCGACTATTCTCTATTTCACTCAGTTCACCCATTCCAATTCCATCTATCGAACACCATAAACCGTCATTTTTTATCAAATCTAAATTATTAATCTGATTTTCTCGATGATCCGTTACGCTGGAAGTACCTACTAGGCCACAGCTCATTGATTCAAAGCCGCCTACTAACACTGAATTCGCTTCACCGAGTTGCAGTAATCGCTTTGCGGACACGATGGCGCTCATACTGGAAAGACATACATTGTTCAAGGTGATGCCAGTTACATTTCGATTGACACCTCCGAGAATAGCGGCGCGGCGGCCCGGATTTTGACCATTTCCTGCCTGGGCGACATTTGCCATCACGATGGTATCAATCGGCAAACCTCCAGATCTGCTAATCGCCCCTTCGACAGCAATAGCACCTAAATCTATGGCCGATAAATTACTGAGTGCACCACCCATCCTTCCAACAGGAGTTCGCGCAACAGCAGCCAGAACAATTTTTTTTATCATATTTCGACCGTATAGTAGATAGCTGTACCTTCTATGCAAATTTCTCCATCACTTCGTGTACCGGTCATTCTTAAAGTTGTGATTAGCGTATCTTCTCTCACTGTAATCACCTCCACTCGGCCAGTAATGGTATCACCCAGTTACGAGATAAATCTAAAAAGTAAGATGAACTAATCGCATCCTATATTAACGCAAAACTTTTTAAATAAAAGAGTGCACTAGAATTGCAAAGAGCGGTGCAATTGCAAGGGCTGGCAACAAATTTCCGACCGCAACGCTCTTAATATGCAAAAGACGAAAACCGATACATAGCAACATAACCCCACCTACTACGGTCATCGCATCGACTTGGTAGCCATCCAGAATTGCGCCAAGTCCTAAACCGATAACTGTCCAAAGACCCTGATAAATTGCCACCGGAATTGCTGCAACTGCGACTCCCCAACCCAGAGATGAGGCAAAGGCCATCGCGGCAAAAAAATCGAGCGTACTTTTTAAAAGTAATAGATCGATTCCGGTCGACATGCCATCGCTAATACTTCCTAAGATGGCCAGCGGCCCGATCGCAAATAACAAAGAGGCAGTAACGAAACCCTCTATAAACGGGCTCTCCTTACTAGCCTTGAATTTAATTCTTAGACTTTCACCCAAATGATCTAACCGATCCTCAAGACGCAGCGCCGAACCAATTAATCCACCGATTATAAGTGAACCCAATACAGTCAATAGCGTCCAACCTTGCGGTAAGGCTGCGATGAAGGTCGGTTCCCACATTTGTTTTAGGGCGCTAGCTGCACCTAACAAAGTAACAAGGCCTAGAATATCGGTAAGCAAATTGCGAGTACGTTCGGCTAGGCGATGTCCTATTAAAATTCCAAGTGATGCTCCCCCAGTTATTGCAATAACATTTATTGCGGTGCCAATTCCTGGAAACATTGTCGAAGTTTAGGCAAAGCTAATAATGGATGCAAATCCAATTATTTCGCATTAGACTCCCGTAATGCGTAAAGAATTTATCACAGAGTTTTTTAAGCCCCACCGTTCTATCCCACGAACCCCATGGAGCGCATCTGGTCGTTGGGATCTTTCGCCTTCCAATGTTTCAGTATTGACTATTGGTCTTTTTATTTTTGGTCTCGGTGATGGATTGGTAATCCAGAGCAATATTGGAAATGGACCGTGGTCAGTTCTCGCGCAAGGGGTCGCTCAAAAATTACAGACCAGTATAGGTTGGTCAACTTTTGGTATCAGTTTATTGGTGCTCCTGCTATGGATTCCATTGAAAGAAAAGCCGGGCTTCGGGACGCTATTAAATGTAATCGTCATAGCAATAGCCATTCAAATTGCAGTGATGATTTTCCCTTTACAGCATAATTTTTTTTCTGGTCTGTTATTTGTTTTTCTAGGAATTGCTTTGATTGGATTTGGTTCAAGTCTGTACATAACTTGCCACCTTGGAACCGGCCCAAGAGATGGTCTTATGACTGGGCTGCATAGCCTCACTGGCGTGCGAGTAGGTCGAGTTCGTCTAGCTATTGAGACCACCGTTTTTCTCATTGGAGCCCTTCTGGGTGGGCGTGTGGGGCTTGGAACGGCCCTTTTCGCCCTCCTAGTTGGACAATCTGTTGCGATATTTCTTGGTGTTGTTGCTCGTTTTACTGCCAAGTAGCCCTTAAATTGAGTATATCTTCCCACGGCCTGTGAGCCGTTACTTCACACGCGGCAAAGGTGCCTCGGAATAGATTCAGGAAGGTCGTCATGCTCGATACGTATTTTAAAATATCTGAACGTGGTTCAACCGTAAGTCGTGAAATTCGCGGTGGATTTGTAACCTTTTTCACGATGGCTTATATAGTCGCCCTTAATCCATTGATCCTCGGTTTTGCAAAAGATGGTGATGGAAAATTCCTTGGTGGCGGAGATGCACCAAATCTTGCAGCGGTTGCCGCCATGACTGCTCTGATAGCTGGTCTGCTAACAATGCTTATGGGGGTAGTTGGTAATTATCCGCTGGCACTTGCAACTGGACTCGGACTCAATACTTTCGTTGCAGTAGCTGTTGCCTCCCAAATGACTTGGGCAGATGCAATGGGCCTTGTTGTTCTAGAAGGTCTGATAATCACGGTACTTGTTCTCACAGGTTTTAGAACTGCAGTATTTAAGGCGGTTCCGCAGCAATTGAAAATCGCTATCTCTGTTGGTATCGGTCTATTCATTGCGCTAATCGGTCTGGTCGACGCAGGCTTCGTTCGCGTCACAAAGGGTGGACCAGCTCCAGTGATGCTAGGTGACGGCGGCCAACTTGTTGGTTGGCCGGTGCTGATCTTCCTTGTTGGACTCTTCTTAATGATTACTCTTCTGGTTAAGAAAGTTCAAGGCGCGATCTTAATCGGAATTATCACTGCAACTGTTGTTGCGATTGTAGTTGAAGCTGCAAATAAGATTGGTCCTGGCATTAATGGCGCCACCAATCCACCAACGATTAATCCAAAGGGTTGGGGATTAAACATTCCTGCCTGGCCTTCCTCAATTGTTGATACTCCTGATTTTTCTCTCTTTGGTCAATTCAATCTCTTGGGTGCTTTCGGTCGAGTCTCTGCTATCACTGCAATTCTCTTCGTCTTTACCCTTCTTCTCACCGACTTCTTTGACACGGTAGGAACAGTCACAGCGATCGGGTACGAAGCGGGATTAGTGGATTCCGACGGAAATGTTCCAAACAATGATCGTATTCTGCTGGTTGACTCACTTGCAGCAGTTGCCGGCGGTGCTGGAGGTATCTCCTCTAATACCAGTTACATCGAATCGGCGGCAGGTGTTGGAGAAGGCGCGCGCACTGGTTTGGCTTCGGTTGTTACCGGAATCCTCTTCCTGCTCACAACTTTCTTAGCTCCGGTAGTCTCCATCATTCCTTTCGAAGCCGCAGCTCCTGCCCTTATCATCGTTGGTTTCATGATGATGACGCAAATCAAAAAAATTGATTGGGATGATTACGGAATTGCAATTCCTGCATTCTTAACTATTATTTTGATGCCATTTACTTACAATATTGCAGTCGGTATCGGCGCAGGATTTATTTCTCACGTCGCTATTCGTTTATTGCAAGGTCGTCGCAAGGATGTTTCTTCCTTGCTATTTATTGTTGCAGCGCTATTTATGGTCTACTTCCTAAAGTCTCCAATTGACATTTGGATAGGCTAGCTAAGAAATAAAAATAACCCCAAGGAGAAATCCTTGGGGTTATTTTTTTACCAATTAATTGGTTCTTTACCGAGTTCGCTTAAAATAACGTTAGCACGAGTAAAAGGTTTCGAACCAAAGAAGCCGCGATAAGCAGATAATGGACTTGGATGTGGGCTTTGGATCTTGAATTCATCTCTAAAATATCCAGATAATTCCGATGCATTATTGCCCCACAAAATTGCAACAAGATCTCTCTGGCCAAGTATGTTGGCTACTTCATCAGTAAATTCACGCCACCCAAATTTTAGATGGGAATTGCTGCGCCCCGGTGCAACTGTTAGCGTTCGATTTATAAGTGCAACGCCTTGCTCGCTCCACCCACTTAAGTCACCACCGCCAGCAAATGTTTTGCCAAGGTCAGATTCGTATTCCTTTAAAATGTTTTGCAACGTTTTCGGCAAGGGGTTAATATCAGTTTCAACCGAGAAAGCTAAGCCATTGGCATGACCTATCGTTGGATAAGGATCTTGGCCAAAAATAACTACCTTAATTTGATCCAAGGGTTGCTTAAATACTCGCAGAACCGCCTCCATCGGGGGCAAAAACTCGCTACCTTTTAATCTATTTTCAATTTCTCCCAATAGCTCCAATTTGGAAGCAAGGGCGCTGCGCCATTGTGGCTCTAACTCTTGACTAAAGGGCGCGGGCAAAGAATCGACCGCCATCGCTGGATACGGTTATTGCTGAAGTAAATACCGCAGAAATATGTTCGCTCGTTATGACATCGGCAATGGGCCCGGAAACTGCAATTTTGCCATCCTTAAGTAATAACGCGTGTGTTGTGCCGACCGGAATTTCCTCAATATGGTGCGTAACTAGAATTGTTGCTGGGGCTTTGGGATCGCTTGCAAAGAGCGCAAAGCGGCGCAACAAATCTTCGCGGCCACCTAAATCCAAACTTGCTGCAGGTTCATCTAAAAGGAGTAATTCTGGATCCGTCATCAACGCTCTAGATATTTGTACTCTTTTTCGCTCGCCTTCGCTTAGCGTAGAATAAATACGTTCACCTAATTCACGAACACCAAATGTAGTAAGAAGTGCCATCGCTCGAGATTCATCCCATAAATCATAAACCTCATTCCATCTTCCGATAATTGCGTAGGCGGCAGTTAAAACTACATCGCGCACCTTTTCATCATAAGGAATTTCCTCGGTTATCGCGCTCGCACATAGACCAATACGTGTTCGCAGTTCAAATAAATCAATCTTGCCCATCTCTTGGCCTAAAACATGAACGGTTCCAGTTGTTGGGAAAATTCGAGTAGATAAAATATGCAGAAGGGTAGATTTTCCTGCCCCATTTGGTCCCAGAATCACCCAGCGTTGACTCGGTAAAATCTCAAAATCCAGTGGACCCAGAATATTCTTGCCTCCTCTACGCACACTGACGCCGCTAAGGGATAGAACCGGTTCGCTATTCATAGATGAAGAAGATAGCCCCTAATGCGCTCATATGCGCTATTTATCGCATGGGGCGCGAGTGATTCACGATAAACTTTGGATTCTTATGAGTACACAGGAGCGAAAAGATCAATTTACAGGACTCATTCTCCTAACGGCTAAGGATGCACCTGGTATTGCCAAAACGCTTTTTGAAACTCTCTCTCCTTTTGCCATTTCAATAATTGATATCGAGCAGATCGTAATTCACCAGCGATTGATTTTGACCGTTCTAATTTCGCTAGATCCCGCCCATGCTGGGGCGATAGAAGAAGATCTAGAAAAATGTGCGCTTTCTCTAGGTGTCGACATCGCCACTCTATTTTCAGATTCGCCTGCCAGTGTTATTGAGTCTGCAGGCAACCTAGATCGCGTTATCGCACTCGCCAAAAATATATCCCCTGCCGGGGTCGCCAACTTAACTTCTATATTTGTGGAATGTGGCGCAAATATCGAGAAAATTAATCGCTTGAAAAGTGATCCCTACACCGTACTGGAATTCTCGCTCTCTGGTTCCGATTCTAATTTGTTAAGTAAAGCAATCCGAGAGAGTCCGCTCATTAATCAAATTACGACGGCTTTGATACCTGCTAATGCCGAGCGCAATAGGAGAAAACTCTTCGTGCTAGATGTTGATTCGACCTTAATTACTTGCGAAGTTATTGAACTTCTTGCCGAGATGGCAGGTAAAGGCTCTGAAGTTAAGGCGATAACTGATTGCGCTATGCGGGGTGAGATTGATTTTGTAGAATCCTTAAAGGCTCGAACTGCATTATTGGCCGGGCTGCCGATGAGTGTAATTGCGCAAGTTCAAGAAAAGATTTCCTTGAGTCTAGGAGCTAAGAGCCTTATTACTTCCTTGCGCAAAGATGGTCACGCCATTGCACTAGTTTCAGGTGGTTTTATCGATGTAATAGCACCTTTAATAGAAGAACTAGAAATTTCATATTTCAGGTGCAATAAATTGGAGATTGTAGACGCAAAATTAACTGGCAGGTTATCTGGAACAATTATCGATCGCGCCGCTAAGGCATCTGCGTTAATTGAATTTGCAAAGCTTGAATCAATTTCCTTAGAAAATACCGTGGCAATTGGTGATGGCGCAAATGATTTAGATATGTTGGCTGCCGCAGGCCTGGCAGTGGCATTTAATGCCAAGCCAGTTGTTATAGAAGCTGCTGATATTGTTTTGACAACACCTTATTTAGACTCTCTTCTCTACCTTTTGGCAATACCGCACGCAATATAGATTAAAGGCGGCAAGCATGGATATCAGTTACGAGAATTCCTCTCGCCCCGATCGCCCACAATTCATCCATCACACGATTGGTATCGAGGCGTAAAACCATTGCACGAACAGCTACCCAATCAGCTTTTTGTAGTGGTGAGATAGTCGGAGATTCTAATCCGGGAGTTATTGCGCAAGCCTGATCCAGCGCGCTCTTTGGAATATCGTAATCGAGCAAAACATATCTTCTCGCTGTGACAACTCCTTGTAAACGACGAATTAAGGTATCTAAGCCAGCGGGTAGCGTGGAATTTTTGCGCGTAATCAAAATTGCTTCACTGGTTAATATTGGTTCTCCGAATATCTTTAAACCTGCCTGACGTAACGTATTGCCGGTACTAACTACATCGGCAATACAATCGGCGACCCCTAATCGCACACTACTTTCAACGGCGCCATCTAGTCGAACAACTTCGGCGCTAATGCCTAAAGAGTTCAAGTGAAATGCAACTAACCCTGGATATGCGGTAGCAATTCGTTTGCCACTTAACTCTTTTGTTGACCAATCCTTATCAACGCTACCTGCAAAACGAAAAGTACTTTGTCCGTAATCCATTGCAAGCACTTCTTGCGCACTTGCTCCAGAATCAATCAGTAAATCTCGCCCCGTTATGCCGGCCTCTAATTCGCCAGAACCAACATAAATGGCAATATCGCGTGGCCGCAAATAATAGAATTCGACTCCATTTTGCGCATCTTGCATAACCAAATCACGGGTATCGTTTCTTTGGCGGTAACCAGCCTCTTTCAAAACCGAAATTGAAGCTTCCGATAACGAGCCTTTATTTGGTATCGCAATCCTTAACATCGCATCCCCTTATAAATTCTTGTAAATATCTTCTAGTTTTAAACCGCGCGCAAGCATCAAAACCTGCAAGTGATAAATTAACTGGCTGATCTCTTTTGCTAGCGCTTCATCACTTTCGTGTTCGGCAGCTAGCCAGACTTCACCCGCCTCCTCCAGAATTTTTTTACAAATTACATGTGTTCCGGCATCAATTGCGGCGACTGTCCCAGATCCCGCCGGTCGAGTACTAGCTTTTTCGGCCAACTCGAGCCAAAGGGATTCAAAGGTTTTCATCCTTATAGTTTACTGGAAATGGGTCGGCTCTTACTTGCTAATTCCCGCAATGAGATAACCATTGCCGCTGGGTCATCTGCATTGAAAACTGCGCTACCTGCAACAAATGTATCGGCTCCTGCCGCAACCGCCATTTCAATGGTCTCTAATGAGATCCCACCATCTACTTGCAACCATATCGGGCGGCTACCAATAATCTTTCTTGTTCTTGCAACTTTATCCATCATATCTTTCATAAATTTTTGACCGCCAAATCCAGGCTCGACCGTCATAATTAGGAACATATCTACGCCATCGATAAAACTTTCGTAATCTTGGATCGAACTTGCCGGTTTTAGAGCCAATCCTGCACGTGCACCGGCCTTTCGAATCTCTTTAAGAGTCGATCTTATATTCTCGGTCGCTTCTGCATGAATAGTTACGCTTGCACAGCCAACTTCCGCATAACTTGGTGCGATGGAATCGACATCTGCCACCATCAAATGCGCATCGACTGGCAAAGAACTTCTCTTAATGACTTGTGATGCTGATTCGAAATCAAAAGTAAAATTAGGAACAAATACATTATCCATTACATCTAGATGCACTAGATCAGAAACTTTAGAAATTCGCTCTATCTCTTTTTCTAAATTGGAAAAATCAGCGCTAAGAATGCTAGGAGTGATTCGTATTTCACGGTTCATGTATTTACACTACAACTTTGCTTAACTCACTCGTTTAAATATGGCCAAAAACATCGAGTCAGTACCTTGGCGATGGTTCCATAGCGTCAAAGCCGAACTCTCACAGGCGCTCGACAAAGCTTTGGGTAGATAATCTGCAATATCCACCAATTCCAATTGCGGATGGTTTTTCAAAGTGTCCATAACTTGAACACGAGTCTCGGCCAAGTGCGGCGAGCATGTGGCATACCCAATGACTCCCCCAACTTCTAGCACGGTCACTGCAGAATCAATTAATTCACGTTGCAATTGCGTTAGTTCGCGTAAATCTTTTACACTCCGGCGCCATCGCACTTCTGGGCGACGACGCAAAGCACCTAAACCCGTGCATGGGGCATCAATTAAAATAGCATCGAAAGTTTCATTGCGTCTTGCAATTTCACGTCCATCACCAACCCATACCCGCTTTCCGTGTACTACTTGTTCAACCAATTTAGCGCGCACACTAGAAATTTCATTGGCGGTAAATTGTGCCCCTTGGCTCGTTGCGATGGAAGATAGTAAGGCTGCCTTGCCCCCTGGTCCTGCACATAGATCCAGCCATTTTTTTCGAGGCGTAGCAACCTTGGCAAATATAGTTGCCACCAATTGCGAACCTTCATCTTGCACACCTGCTAATCGCTTTTTTATTATTTCAAGGGAACCCGGATTGCCATCAAATACCGCACCGTAATTTGAATAGGGCGTAGCAACTGCGCCTAATGCGACTAAATCTGCTTGTGTGGAATAACCAGGCCAAGCCACAAGAGTTGGGTGGGTTGGGATATTGTTTTCTTTAAGGGCGAGTTCGACTTCCTCCCAATTTTTAAGTAAATCAAAATATGCGCTAACAATCCATTCTGGATGAGAATAGGTAATTGCTAACCGTGCAACCGGGTCCTGCATATCTTGTAGCGGTGCAAACCAATCTTGCGCGCTTTTGCGAGTAACGCTTCGCAGCAAGGCATTAACAAAACTAGCCTTGGACTCACCAACGCGCTTACGGGCGACTTCAACAGTGGCAGCTACTGCTGCGTGATCTGGAATTCGCATCTCATGAATCTGATGAACACCCAATCTACAAATATCTACAATACCGGCATCAACATCGATCCAAGGGCGGTCACTAATTTGTTGCAATATCCAATCATGCCGGCCTTGCATACGCAGCGTTCCATAAAGCAACTCGGTGACTAAAGCTTTATCGCGCAGCTCTAATTTACTAGCGCTTAACGCTTGCGGTAATAATAGATTCGAATAGCCACCATTGCGGTTAACCTCCGTTAGTAAATCAAAGGCCAGTAACCTTGGCGCGTCAGGTTTAGGTGATTTAAAAGTATTCCTACGAGCTTCAACCAAAGAGTTCACCGATTTGAATGCGTGCACCATTTGCCCACTCGGAGGCGCTCATTTCTCGCTTACCTGATGGAACAACTAATTTTAATTCCAATGAAGTATTCGCACCGCTGGCAACGTAAATTCGATTCTCGCGAATTTGGATTGTCCCAGCAATTGTAGTTAGAACCGCAGCTGATTCGATTGCGCTATGAATCTTAAAACGTTCGCCTCGCCACAAAGTCCAAGCCCCTGGTTGGTATGTAAATGCCTTTATTTTGCGCACTATTAACTCTGATTTTTCTGACCAGTTAATTTGCGCTTCGCTCTTACTAATTTTAGGAGCTAGCGAAAAATTTGAAGATTGAGCAATCGGAGTTTTACCTGCCATGACCATGGCAAGCGCTTCGCTAACTGCAGAAATTCCCAGTTTCGCCAGAGCGCCAAAGAGCTCGACTGCCCGCCAATTTCTTTCAATCGCTAATTGCCTTTGCGAATAAATCGGACCAGTATCCATTCCTTCATCTAGTGCAAAAACAGTAACACCGGTTTTGCTTTCCCCATTTTCCAGCGCCCTTTGAACCGGTGCTGCGCCCCGATAGGCAGGCAGAAGTGAAAAATGTAAATTAAGGAATCCATTCTTAGGTAGTTTGAGGATGGCTTTAGGCAATAATTTTCCATAACCAATGGTTAAAATAATATCCAGATCTTCAATCTGACCAACTAATTCATCGGCAAGAACGGGCTTAATCATTTCTATTCCATGCTCACTCGCCCATATTGAGACTGGGGATTGGGTAAGTTCGCGCCCACGACCAGCAGGTTTATCGGGTTGCGTTATAACTTTTGCTATTACATGCCCCGAACTTAACAAGTAATCGAGGCTCGGTATGGCAACCTCAGGAGTAGCCGCTACTCCAATTAGCATTAAGAATTACTTCCAAACATGTTGTGCGGTGATACCTTGATAATCGGTGATGTACCGCTTTGATTGGCTAAATTAAACCATGGCGAGTCGCGAATTTCTTTCATAGCCAATTTACGATTCGCGGCCGTTAGGCGATCTATAAATAGAATTCCATCTAAATGATCGGCTTCGTGCTGTAATACTCGAGCCAATAGTTCGGTGCCTGCTATTTCCACAGGTTCGCCATAAATATTCCAGCCCTTTGCAACTACTTGGAATGCGCGCGGTGTTTCAAAACGCAATTCTGGAAATGATAAGCAGCCCTCTTCGCCATCTTGTATCTCGTTACTCAAATCAAGTGATGGGTTAATTAAGTGACCCAGCGCTTCATCGACATCCCAGACAAATACGCGTAGCGCAACTCCAATTTGAGGCGCTGCCAATCCCGCACCTGGGGCAGCCAGCATTGTTTGGGTTAAATCTTTAACCAGCGTGCGCAGTTCTTTATCAAAATCGACCACTAATTCGGCGGCGGTAGCCAAAACAGGATCTCCGAACATGCGAATGGGCGCAATAGTCATGTTCCTAGTCTATCAATAGGGGCGCGAAAAAAACTAAATTACGAGAACGAGTACGGGGCAACTCGCATTACCAAAAGATTCTTCTTAGAAATACTTCTGCGACGTTGTAATTCATGTAAAAAAGCAACAGTTGCAAGGCAATCATTGGGATCACAGTTAACAACTATTTTTGAATCACTGGCATCTATCACCGTTGGTCCTAAAATTTTTATCGAAGCGGGTATTCGGCCCTGCGCTGTTGCAGTGCGCAAACCATTGGCAATCAAAATGGCTTCCTTGGTATTGACCTTCAGCAATACACTCGCGACAAAGGGTGAGAGTTGGACTTCTGCTAGCGAGCGTAATTCACGCTTTAAAATATTTGCTGGATTCCATTTCACAAGCGCTGCAATAATCGGGTGAGCGCCATCTATCACGATTAATACATCTCCATTTTGACTCACAAGAGCTGCGCTCTCAAAAAATAGTTCACGCGCACGTTCATCGGCACGCAAATCAGAGTGCGAAAAGAAACGCAAGCCTTCTAAAATCACAACGGCGCTGTAGCCACCAACGGTTAGCGGTGCGGCGCCAGGAGTAGCAAGAACAAGGCTGGGCCGGTTAGGAACGCTATCTAAAATATTCTCACCGGATGATTTAATTACTGGGAAATTGGCAAAAGCGCGTCCAATTTCCTCCGAAGCTCTATCGATACCGCGCGAGGCTAGAAATTGTTTCTGACCTGCACACCATGCACATTTCCATTGCGGATAACTTTTTGGGCAAAGCACACAAGATGGATCCGCACCTTTTGCCGAGACAACTAGCCGACCACCACATTCGCATTTTGCGGTGTTTTTACAATGGGCACAAAGTAGCGCATTACCATAACCCTTTGTCGGCACAATAAAAAGAACTGGTCCCACATCAAGAGCCTTCCTGACATCAGAAAATAATCGCGATGGCAGTAATCCAGACTCTCCCGTATCAAGGGCTTTTATATTTATTCGTGCGCTGGTGCTGCAATATCTAATTACTTTAGTTTCAATGAGTTGCGTAACTTCAATTGATGGTACGTACCCGGATAAAATAAGATCGACACCTTCAGCGCCACGACGCATCATGGCAACATCTCGGCAATTCCATGCTGGAGAGCGAATTTCATAATGTTGTGGCGATGATTCCGCGCAGATAATTATTGTGCTCAAATTTTTAACTGGAGCGAAAATGGCGCTTCTAGAACCAACGACGATTTTTATTTCATTGCCAAAACAATGCAAATAATTGGTATACCTATGCGAACGTGAAAGAACGCTATCTAGTCGATAAATCGGAGCCTTTACCTTCAAATTCCTTAATGCAGCAATAATATTTGTAATATCGCGCGCATCTGGAGCAACGATTAAAATTGATCCCTTTGATAGATTTCCAATTGCTAATGAAGCAATTTGCAAGGCAGGATCGACGTGCGGGGCAAAGGCATGGAAGGCAAAAATTTTGCCATCTCTCTTGATATCTTGGACGGAATTCTGATCAATTACAAAATCCTTCTCTACTGCTGCAACACGCGGTGGTATCGCCGACCTAATAACATCCCAAGTTGGACTTCCCCAGCGCTCGGCAACTTTTGCGCATAATTCTAAAGAATCCTTCGTTGCCACAGGGCGAGCGGATGAGACTTTAGTGATTGCCTTTAATTTCATAGCACTATCTGAATTCTTTTTTCGCGCTATCACAATGCCTTCGACTTCACGATTTCCAAAAGGTATCGCAACTTTCACGCCGATAGCAACCAAATTCGATAACCGCTGCGGAATCTCATAGTCGTAAGGTTGATCTAAATGAAAAACCCCAGTATCAACCCATACGGAAGCTACTGGTAGAAAATCAGCGCTTGCTCCTTGCACAGGGGGTGCTACTTGAGATCTTAATTTGAACAGGCGTGGCGTCGCCACTTCAAAGCGCTCTCTTTATTTCACTGCGGCTTGAAGTGCAGTTACACGTTGCGTGGATTCCCAAGTAAATTCTGGAAGTTCCCGACCAAAATGTCCGTAAGCACTTGTTTTGGAATAGATAGGACGTAGCAAATCTAAATCACGAATAATGGCAGCCGGTCTTAAATCAAAGACGGATAGAACTGCGTCGGCAATTTTGGAGACGGCAATACTTTCGGTGCCAAAAGTTTCTACGAAAAAACCGACTGGTTGGGCTTTCCCAATGGCATAAGCAATTTGAACTTCGCAACGACGAGCAAAACCAGCCGCCACTACGTTTTTGGCCACCCAGCGCATTGCATATGCAGCCGAACGATCGACTTTTGAAGGATCTTTACCGCTAAATGCGCCACCGCCATGGCGTGCCATTCCACCGTAGGTATCTACAATAATTTTTCGCCCAGTTAGACCCGCATCACCCATCGGGCCACCTATAACAAATCGCCCAGTTGGATTTATAAGAATTTTCAAATCACTTTTAGGTAAATCGATTTTCGCAAGAATTGGGTTGATAACGTGTTCAATTATTTCAGGGGTCAGCTTCTTTGCCACATCGACATCGGCCGAATGTTGGCTTGATATTACGACGGTATTGAGAGCAACTGCTTTATCTCCATCGTATTCGATAGTTACTTGAGTTTTGCCATCTGGGCGCAAATAAGCAAGTGCACCGCTTTTTCTAACTTTTGATAATTGTGCTGCTAATTCATGTGCCAGCCAGATGGGTAGCGGCATTAATTCTTTCGTATCATCGCAGGCGTAACCAAACATTAAGCCTTGATCCCCAGCGCCTTGCAGATCTAACGGGTCAATCGAGTGTGCCACACGATTTTCATAAGCGTCATCGACACCTAGTGCGATATCTTGCGATTGTTGTCCAATAGAAATTGAAACTCCGCAAGTATTTCCATCAAAACCTTTATCGGATGAGTCGTATCCAATATTTAAAACTGTCTCGCGAACGATACCCATAACATCGGCATAACCATCGGTTGTAACTTCGCCAGCAACATGAACTTGTCCTGTCGTAATGAGAGTTTCAACGGCAACGCGGCTCTTCTTGTCCTGAGCAATGAGAGAATCTAGAATCGCATCTGAAATTTGATCTGCAATCTTATCTGGATGCCCTTCGGTAACAGATTCAGAAGTAAATAAGCGCTTTGACATTGTCTTACCCTAACTGCTCGATGGCTTTATCTAATAGAAGGTTGGCTAAAGCATCTTTCGTGGTTGTGGCCACATCGATGCGCTCTCCAGTATTGATTAGAATCATACCTTGCGTCTCCTCGCTACCAAAAATTGCGCCATTAGAGATATCATTGACATAAATCAGATTTAAGTCCTTCTTTTTCAATTTCAAGGCAGCTGAATCGAGAAGGTTTGATGTTTCAGCAGCAAAACCGACCAAGACTTGGTTACTTCGCGCCATCTTAGATAGTTCTGCCAAAATATCTGGGTTGCTCTCTAATTGGATGGAAGAAAATAGTGATTTTTTTATCTTGCCAACTGAAAAAGATTTAGGTTTTGCATCGGCGATCGCGGCCGCCATGATCAAAAGATCGCATTTCTCAAATTCTTTTTGCAATATTTGTTGTACATCATCTGCGCTTTTTACATGTGAAATTTGAATTCCTTCTTCTGCGCAGTTTGGCATATTGGCAGCAATTAAATGTACCTTTGCGCCTCGCATGGAGGCTGCCTTGGCAATAGCTAAACCCTGTTTACCTGACGAATTATTTCCGATAAAGCGAACTGGGTCGATGGCTTCACGGGTACCACCTGCGGTAACTAGAACTCGTTTGCCAATTAAATCCGATGCCTTCTGCGTTATCAGATTAAATTCTTTTAAGATTTCTTGCGTCTCAGGAAAGCGCCCAGCACCGATTTCATCACCTGTTAAGCGACCAACTGCTGGTTGCATAACTACAAATCCGCGCGCTTGCAGAATTGCCACGTTGGCCTGCGTCGCAGGATTACTCCACATATTCGGATGCATCGCTGGAACTAAAAATTTCGGTTTATCGCTGGCCATAATTAAATTAGTAAGAAGATCATCGGCCCGCCCTGCTGCAATTCGGGCAATTAAATCTGCGGTCGCAGGCGCAATCAGAAAAAAATCAGCCTTAGCCGCTAGCGATACGTGCGTAACCTTGGAAACGTTTTGCCAAACTTGTGTGTTAACTTCGCGCCCCGAGAGCGCTTCCCACGTCGAAGTACCTACAAAATTAAGGGATGACGGTGTAGGTACAACAGTTACTAAATATCCATGGTCTTGCAGTCGACGCAATAAATCAGCGGCTTTATATGCGGCTATTCCGCCGCCGATTCCTAAGATTACTTCGCGGCCGCGACCAGACATTTTACGAATTTGTTGGAATTAGGCGCTTGGTTCGAGATTTTCAATTGTCAGTAAGCCTTCATTAATCTCGCGAAGTGCAATTGAAAGTGGCTTTTCGTGAATATGGGTTTCAACAAGTGGACCTACATATTCCAAAAGACCTTCACCAAGTTGGGAGTAATAAGCATTAATTTGGCGGGCACGCTTTGCTGCATAAAGAACAAGGCTGTACTTCGAACCGGCCTTATCTAACAACTCATCGATAGGTGGATTCGTAATGCCGTCCATGGTGACCCCTTTTTTAAAAGCGTTTATCTTTGGCGCTCGATTCCTTGAGCTTATGAAGAGGCTAACTCTATCAGGGCCGAGACCACATCCGTGACCTCTGTATTTACGATTACCAGGTCAAAAAATGAGGCTGCCGCAAGTTCTTCCTGTGCCAATTGCAACCTCTGCGCACGCCGCTCTGGTGAATCCGATCCTCTTGCTTCCAAGCGCGAAACTAATTCTTCCCATGATGGCGGTTCTAGGAAAATAAGTATCGCTTTAGGTAGATGGGCTTTTACCTGCTTTGCTCCATCTATTTCAATTTCCAACAAAACATTTCTGCCTTGCGAAAGCGCGCTTTCGACACCATTTTGTGGAGTTCCATATCGCGCACCCGCAAATTGGGCCCATTCTAAGAATTCATCACGCTCTACTCGTTTTGAAAATTCTTCATCAGAAATAAAATAATAATCTACTGCCTCTTTTTCATTTCCGCGTGGGGCTCTAGTAGTCGCCGAAATACTCACCCAAAAATTTCCTTGTGCACGTAATTTGGCTGCAACGGTACTCTTGCCAACCCCCCCTGGGCCTGAGAGAACTAAAAGTTTTCCGGAGTTGACATGATCTGCCTTCAATGCAAACTCCATTCTCAATTGCTTTAATTGATGGCGACCCAACCCCCCAATTCTACGCGTTGTTGAAATATTGAAGCGTTCGAGGAGAGCTTTTGCACGTATTTTCCCGACTCCCGAAAAAGATTCCAAAAGTTCTTTTACTCGCATTTTCGCAATAGTCGAATCCGTTAGCGCCAAGGCAAGAACATCTTCCATTGATAATTCGCCTGACTTGACTTGGGCTTTAACGATGGCGCGGGCCCTTCGCGACGCAGTTGCTTTGAGCAACGCTGCCGAACGTTCTTCCGGCGAAAGAATCGGTGGCGCTAGCATGCGCTAAATCTAGTGGTAAAAATAAATTAATTAAGAATGGATTCGGCAATCTTTTGCGCTCGGTTCCGCATTTCGCCTGCACTAATACTCCAGCCATCGGTTATCGGACGGCCAATTACAACATAATTTGCGCCCAGTGAAATTGCTCGTTCCGGAGTCATCGTGCGCACTTGGTCATCGTTAATCTTAGAATCGCTGGGGCGAACGCCCGGTGTAATGATCTCAATAGTATTGCCGATCGCGCCGCGGATTGCCGAGATTTCTAGTGGTGAACAAACAATTGCGCGAGCCCCAGCCGTTACTGCTAATTTGGCCAAAGCTACTGCAGTATCTAGCGTTTTAGATGCGAAGCCAATTTCCTGCAAGTCACTATCGACAAGGGAAGTAAGAACAGTAATTGCAGTTACTGCAACATCTGGAAGTTCCTTTACCGCAGCGCGCACCATTACCGCACCACCTGATGCGTGCACAGTTAGAAATCGAGGCGATAACTCCTTTACCGCGCGCGCTGCGCCAGCTACCGTATTTGGAATATCATGGAGTTTAAGATCTAAAAATATTTCACTATCTGTAGCGCTCTTTATCCGTTCGACACCGGTTGCACCAAAAGTTAGAAAAAACTGAAGCCCTAATTTATAAATTGATACACACTCCTGTGTTGCCTCTATCCAAGATATCGCGGTATCTAGATCTGAAGTATCTAGGGCAAGAATAATTGGGGCTTTCTTATCCATTATTTTCATCGTCTTCATTGTTTTCATTGTTGTCGCTGCGATGAGCATAACCAATTGCGGCGCGGAGTGAATTAAAGCTCTTTGCACTTAGCAAATCCTTCAATTCATTTTGGATAGAAATAATGGAAGTTGGGTTTGAAAAATTAGCCGTGCCTATTGCAACACCACTGGCCCCGGCGTAAATCATTTCTAGCGCGTCTTTACCTGTTGCGACTCCCCCCATTCCAATAATTGGAATTTTAGGAAGCGCTTGGTGAACTTGATAAATTGCGCGTACTGCGATCGGGCGAATCGCAGGACCTGATAACCCGCCAGTCTTTCCAGCTAGATGTGGTCTTCCGGTATCTAGATCAATTACCATTCCAAGAACTGTATTTATTAGCGCTAACGCATCGGCGCCGGCATCGATGACTCCCCTTGATATCGAAACTAAATCTGTAACATCTGGCGATAATTTTGCAATAATTGGAAGTTCCCCGCCAAGTGTTCGGCGTACTCCATCAATTACTCGGCGTGATGCATCTGGGTCGCACGCAAAAACTAATCCTCGGTTTTCAAGATTTGGGCAGGAAATATTGACTTCTACCGCACTGATCCCAGGTACTGATCTAATTTTTCTTGCCAAGGTGGAATATTCTTCGATTGTTTCTCCTGCTATCGAAACGATTACACGCGCTCTCTGTTCCAGTAAATATGGAACATCTTTTTCTAGAAAGGCATCTATCCCAGGACCTTGCAAACCTATTGAATTGAGCATCCCACTTGGAGTTTCGGCCATACGCGGGGTAGGACGGCCTAATCTGGCCTTTGTCATTACCGATTTTGTGACAACTCCGCCAATATCTTTGAGTGCAAAGAATTGCGCTAATTCGCGTCCTGAACTTGCACACCCGCTGGCAGTAAATGTTGGTGCCGGAAACCATGAGTTTCCAATTGTTGTCGAAAAATCTATAGCGCTCATTTGGAAGCCGCCAGATTTTTACCAACCAATGACCATGCAACAGTGGCACCATCCATAACTGGACCATCAATACAACTACGCAACATGGAAATAGATCCATCTGGGTTATGCACCGGCAAGACACACGTCATACAAATACCTATCCCGCAAGCCATTGATTCTTCAACAGAACACTGATGGATGACATCAGTTCCTTCGAGAATGCTTGAAATAGCAGAGAGCATCCCCATCGGACCGCAAGAATAAATAACACCTACATTTAAATCCTTTATAAGCTCGCCAATTGGATCAGTGACCTTACCTAATTGACCCATAGTTCCATCTTCAGTGTAAATGCGCAGTGAATTAACTGCGCGTTTACCTTCCATGGGTGCATAAATCTTTGAGGCGGTACTTGCGCCAAGCAACATATCTACCCGGCAACCTCGATCATAGAGAACTTGCGCTAAACCAAATAGCGGCGCCGAGCCATAGCCACCACCGATTAATAAAACTTGAACTGGCTCTGTTGGAATTCCAAATGCACTTCCCAGTGGAGCAATTAAATCTATTTGTGCGCCTTCTTCTTGCGAGCAAAGCCAGCTACTTCCTTGCCCAAAAGGAGCAATAATTAATTCCATATTTCCACCTGTTGCACCCGTTGTTGAAATGCGGGAAATCGCAAAGGCCCTGCGTAAAATCATTTTTGAATCAGGGCCACCTACCTTTATTGCGACGAAATTTCCTGGCTTGCATCGTTCCGCTAAATCACCAATATTTAGCAATAATTGGTGATACTGCCCAACGCGTTTATTGCTAACTACGCCCGCAATCATGGCTCGCGCGCTTTTGTTGATTAAGGGCATAGGTTAAGCCAACCATTCTTGCAATGATTTAATGCTCAATTCTCCTGATTGCAACGATGTAATTGCTGCAACGGCGGCGCTAAAACCTGCTGTTGTAGTGATGCATGGAATTGAACGCTGGACTGCCGCGGTACGGATAGCCCAACCGTCGGCGCGAGTACCACGGCCCACCGGAGTATTAATAACTAGCGCGATATCGCCAGAATTTATGGCTTCAACGATTGTTGGCTCACCCAGTGGGCCAGTTCCTTCTGAATTTTTGCGAACCACGTTTGCCGAAATGCCGTGTTTAGCCAGAAAAGCAGCGGTGCCTTCGGTTGCGAGTACGTTAAAACCTAACTCAATAAGGCTTCGGGCAGGATTTATCCCAGAGCTCTTATCTTTATCTGCCAGAGAAATAAAAACACTGCCGGTTTTTGGTAAAGCTCCGAAAGCCCCAATTTGACTCTTGGCATAACTTTCACCAAAAGTATTTGCTCTTCCCATTACCTCACCAGTAGATCGCATCTCTGGTCCCAAAACCGCGTCAACTCCCCGACCATCGGTGCGTCTAAAACGATTCCAAGGCAAGACTGCTTCCTTAACCGAGATTCCACGCGCAAGCCCATCACCGCTTTTAGGAAGTATGCCTGCAATTCGTAATTGCGCAATCGTGGCACCTACGGCGATTCGTGCCGCGGCTTTAGCAAGGCTGACACCAGTTGCTTTACTAACAAATGGCACTGTTCGTGATGCACGAGGATTTGCCTCGAGTACATAGAGTTTTGCATCTGCAATTGCAAACTGAATATTAATTAATCCTCGTACATCAACGCCAGCGGCAATCTTGAAAGTAGCGTCACGAATCTCGCTTAATTGGCTAGCTGAGATCGTCATAGGGGGTAGAACGCAAGCGCTATCGCCAGAATGAATCCCAGCTTCTTCAATATGTTCCATCACTCCCCCGAGAAAAAGTTCTTCTCCGTCATAGAGTGCATCAACGTCGATTTCAATCGCGCTATCTAAGAAACGATCAACTAATACTGGGTGGTTGGGTGTTATATCCGTAGCCCGAGTTATAAAAGCCCCAAGGGCGCCATCGTCATAAACAATTTCCATACCCCGCCCGCCCAGAACAAATGATGGTCGGACCAAGACTGGATAACCAATACGCGCGGCAATGCTTTGAGCTTCTAACTGTGAAGATGCCATCCCGAATTCCGGGGCGGTTAAATTCTGTTTTGCCAAAACTTCACCGAATGCACCACGATCTTCAGCTAAATTTATCGCTTCTGGACTAGTCCCTAAAATATTTATCCCTTCGGCCTTTAGCCCAGCTGCCAAAGCAAGTGGAGTCTGTCCTCCTAATGAAGTGATAACACCTAGCACCGGACCCGCCATCGTTTCAGCATGAATGACTTCTAAAACATCTTCTAGAGTAAGTGGTTCAAAATAAAGACGACTGCTTGTGTCATAGTCAGTTGAAACAGTCTCTGGATTGCAATTAATCATAATAGTTTCAAAATCGGCATCGCGCAGAGCAAATGAGGCATGCACACACGAATAATCAAATTCAATTCCTTGGCCGATTCGATTAGGACCACTACCCAAAATAATAACTGCCGGTTTCGAACGCGGCATAACTTCATTCTCTTCTTCGTAGCTCGAATAATAATATGGAGTGAAAGCCTCAAATTCGGCGGCACACGTATCAACAGTTTTATAAACTGGCCTGATATTTGCATATTGACGAAATTTTCTCACTTCACTTTCATCCAGACCGCGCAACTGCCCAATTTGCGCATCTGAAAAACCATAACTTTTGGCCATTTTCACTAGCTCGATAGTTAATTCACCTGGTAGTGCAATAGTGCGGGATTGCTCATTGATAATTTCAATTTGGTGGAGAAACCATGGGTCAATTCCTGTGGCCTGATGGACTTGGTCAATACTTGCGCCACCCCACATCGCTCTTTGAGCTTGCTGGAACCGGTATTCGGTAGGAACTCTCATTGATTGCAAGAGTTGCTCAACTTCATTTGCCGAAATCGATGCTGGCCAAGTGAAAATGGCCTCTTTACGTTCTAATGAACGCAGCGCTTTCATGAGCGCTTCGGTAAATGAGCGACCAATAGCCATTGCTTCTCCAACGCTTTTCATTGTCGTTGTTAAGCGTGGATCGGCATCGGCGAATTTTTCAAAAGTAAAGCGCGGAACTTTGACTACGACATAATCAAGGGTTGGTTCAAAAGATGCTGGCGTAACTTTTGTAATATCATTTTGAATCTCATCAAGTGTGTAACCAATAGCAAGTTTGGTGGCAATTTTTGCAATCGGAAAACCTGTTGCTTTTGAAGCAAGCGCGCTCGACCGTGATACACGTGGGTTCATCTCAATAACAATTATTCGACCATCTTTCGGGTTAACCGCAAATTGGATATTGCAACCACCCGTATCCACTCCTACTTCACGAATAATATCGATGGAGAGATCTCGGAGTTTTTGATATTCGACATCAGTTAAAGTCATTGCAGGAGCAACCGTTATCGAATCCCCAGTGTGGACACCCATTGGATCAAGATTTTCAATGCTACAGACGATAACTACGTTATCTTTTCGATCGCGCATTACCTCCAATTCATATTCTTTCCAGCCAATAATGGATTCTTCCAGCAGAACTTCCGAAGTTGGGCTATGTCGCAGTCCAGCCCCTGCAATTTGTTTTAACTGCGCTTCATCAAAGGCAATTCCAGAACCCAAACCACCCATAGTAAATGAGGGTCTTACAACGACTGGATAATTAAGTTCTATAACGGCGGCAAGTATCTCCTCCATCGTGTGGCAGATAGCAGATTTTGCCGATTCACCGCCAATTTTCGCCACAACCTCGCGGAAAAGTTCGCGATTTTCTCCTCGATTAATTGCATCAACATCGGCGCCAATTAAACGCACGCCATATTTAGCTAGCGTTCCTCGATGAAATAAACCAATCGCAGCATTTAGCGCAGTTTGTCCACCTAGCGTTGCTAATATCGCATCAGGTTTTTCTTTAATAATAATTTTCTCAATAATCTCAGGAGTAATAGGCTCGATATATGTTGCATCAGCAAATTGCGGATCAGTCATAATTGTTGCAGGATTAGAATTAATCAAAATCACGCGTATGCCTTCGTCTAATAAAACACGACAGGCTTGAGTTCCGGAATAATCAAACTCGCAAGCTTGTCCGATAACAATCGGGCCGCTTCCGATTACCAAAACACTTTTAATAGTTGGATCAACTGGCATTATTTTTTCACCTTCAAAGAATATTTTTCCATCAAGGCAATAAAGCGATCGAATAAATAGGCAGCATCATGCGGCCCTGCTGCAGCCTCTGGATGGTATTGAACACTAAATGCTGGGCGTTCCAATAATTGCAAACCTTCGACAACGCCATCATTTAGACAGATATGTGTAACTTCACCTTCACCGAATACAGTTGAAAATGGCAGATCCGTTGGCGCTTGAACTGCAAATCCATGATTGTGGGAGGTAATTTCAACTTTACCGGTATTTTTATCAAGAACAGGTTGATTGATTCCTCTATGACCAAACTGCAATTTGTAAGTTTGAAAACCAAGTGCTCGGCCCAAAATTTGATGACCGAAACAAATTCCAAAAATTGGAATTTGTGCGTCCAATATTTCGCGCACCAAATCCACCACATCGTTCATGGTAGAAGGATCACCTGGTCCATTTGAGAGAAAAACTCCATCAGGCGAGAGCGCTTTGATCGCTTCAAAAGATGTGTCGAAAGGCAGTACATGTGTTTGCACCCCACGCTGGGCCAAAGCCCGTGGCGTTGCACTTTTAATTCCTAAATCAAGGGCGGCTACCACAAATTTAACTTCGCCATCGGCGCCGACAATATAGGGAGTGGCAGTTGAAACATCTTTAACTAAAAAGGAACCCGACATTTGTTCCATTTTTCGTACTTCCGCAACCATCTCTTCCCGGCTTAGTTCTAAACCTGAAAATATGCCAACTCTCATTGCGCCTCGATCTCGCAGATGTCGAGTGATTGCGCGAGTATCTACTCCTTGAATTCCAACAACGTTTTGCGCAATTAATTCGCTCTCTAGATCGCCTTGACTGCGCCAATTTGAAGTTAGCGTCGACGGGTTCCGAACGACAAACCCCGCTACCCAAATCTGCTTCGATTCATTATCTTCGTTATTAAACCCAGTATTTCCAATATGTGGCGCTGTCATTACAACTATCTGCTTATGATACGAAGGGTCTGTCAAAGTTTCCTGATATCCAGTCATTCCGGTTTGGAAAACGGCTTCGCCAAATGTTTTACCAGAGGCTGCCCAAGATTTACCTTCAAAAATTCGACCATCATCTAAAACTAAAAATGCGCTGCTCATACGCTATCTCTCGCAACGATTTCAGTATTGGCTACAGTCGCGATGCCTTTAAAGAAGGTATGTGTTACCACCCCTGGAAATTCATAGCCATGGTAGGGAGTATTTCTACTGCGCGAGGCAAGTAAATCTTTATCTACTCGCCAACTTTTACTAGGGTTAATTACAGTCAGATTGGCTAGCGCTCCAACAGCAATTTCTTGTCCTTGCGTGCTGTACCCAGCGATTTGCGCAGGTTTAATCGAAAGGCGATCGGCAACTTCTGACCAATTCAGCAATTTACTCTCCACCATAGTTTGAACAACAATTGAGAGCGCGCTTTCCAGACCTAACATTCCAAAAGCGGCTTCTTGCCATTCGCATTCTTTGCTTTCAGTGGGATGTGGTGCGTGATCTGTTGCAACAATATCTATGGTCCCATCGGCTAGCCCTTCGCGAAGCGCCATCACATCTGTTTGGGTGCGAAGTGGTGGATTAACTTTAAAAATAGGGTCATAGGAAGTTGCCAAATCATCCGTAAGCAATAAGTGATGCGGCGTTACCTCTGCGCTTACTTGTATGCCGCGAGTTTTAGCCCAACGAATAATTTCAACTCCCCCTGCCGTAGTTACATGACATATATGCAGACGCGAATTTACATGGTCTGCCAACAAAACATCGCGCGCGATAATTGCTTCTTCCGCAATCGCTGGCCATCCCTTAAGACCAAGGCGCGATGAAATAATTCCTTCATTCATCTGAGAACCAAGCGTTAATCGTGGTTCCTGCGCGTGCTGAGCAATAATTCCGTTAAATTTCTTCACATATTCAAGAGCGTGACGCATAACCACTGGATCATCAACGCAATTGCCGTCATCACTAAAAACTCGAACTTGTGCCAACGAATCGGCCATTGCTCCAATTTCTGCCAACGTTTTACCGAGCAAACCCTGCGTAACAGCTCCAATTGGAAAGACATCGCAATACCCAGCCTCTTGACCTAAGCGAAAGACTTGCTCCACAACACCTGCTGTGTCTGCAACTGGAGATGTATTTGCCATCGCTGATATTGCAGTGAAGCCACCTTTTGCGGCGGCGCGAGAACCGGATAAAACAGTTTCTGCATCTTCTTTTCCAGGTTCGCGCAAATGGGTATGAAGGTCAACTAAGCCTGGCAAAATAATTGATTGTGATATATCAATTACCTCTGCCTTAACATCGGCAATATGTGGCGAAATATTTTCGATTTTGCCATCGTCAATAAGCAGGTCGGTCTTTGTTCCATCTGGAAGTGACCCGCCACTCAATAAGTATCGTTTCATAGTGCGCCACCTGCGCCCAATGAATCTCCTGCTAGCAATAAATATAGAATTGCCATTCGAACGCTGACGCCATTGGCAACTTGCTCGACAATGACAGAACGCGCGCTATCGGCTACTTCGGCAGTAATTTCTAAACCGCGGTTCATGGGACCAGGGTGCATGACTATTGATTCTTGTCGCATCAACTTTAATCTATCGCGATTCAAACCGAAATATCGTGAGTATTCCCGCGCGTTAGGGAAATATAGCTCACTCATACGTTCTGCCTGTACGCGAAGCATCATAACAACATCAACTTGCGGTATTACAGAATCGAAGTCGTAAGAAATTTTTGCATCCCAACTTTCAACTCCAACGGGCAAGAGTGTAGGTGGAGCAACCAAAGTTACTTGCGCGCCAAGAAGGGATAACAACAAAACATTAGAGCGAGCAACCCTAGAATGTAAAACATCGCCAACGATTGCAACACTTATACCGTCTAAATCGGATTTACCTTTTCCTAAATGTTTACGAATTGTGAAAGCATCAAGCAGGGCTTGGCTGGGATGCTCGTGTGTGCCATCTCCGGCATTAATAACCGAACCTGACATCCATTGCGAATCCGCTAACCTTTTTGCAGCCCCCGAAGCTCCATGACGAATAATTACGGCATCTGCCCCCATCGCTTGCAAAGTTAGGGCGGTATCTTTTAAAGATTCACCTTTGCTAGCGCTAGATCCCTTGGCAGAAAAATTAATAACATCGGCAGACAATCTTTTTGCGGCCGCTTCGAATGAGATTCGGGTTCTGGTGGAATCTTCAGCGAATAGATTTACTATTGTTCGGCCACGAAGGGTTGGGAGTTTCTTCATCGGTCCATCACTTGCCCTAGCTAATTCAACTGCGGTATCCAAAATCAAAACTGCATCGCGTTTGTTTAAGTCGCTAATTGATAGTAAATGGCGCATTAGGCTGGTCCTTCTTCGATCAGGACTTCGTCACTGCCATCTACCTCACTCAAATGCACGCTTACGATTTGAGATTTAGATGTTGGTAAATTTTTTCCAACATAATCTGCACGTATCGGTAATTCACGATGCCCACGGTCTACTAGAACTGCCAGCTGAACCGTTTTGGGGCGGCCAATCCCACCAAGGGCATCTAACGCCGCGCGAATTGTGCGTCCTGAATAAAGAACATCGTCGACTAGAACCACATGGCGTCCTTGGATTCCTTGCGACGGAATAATCGTTGGCATCAAAGCTCTCGGTGGCTTCGAGCGTAAATCATCGCGGTGTAAGGTGGTATCTAACGTTCCCACTGCAACTTGGCTACCTGTTATGCCAGAAATTATTTGCGCTAGCCGGTGAGCTAAATGGGCACCACGTGTTGGAATGCCCAAAAGTGTAATTTCGCTTGCGCCGCTATTGCCTTCAATAATTTCATGGGAAATTCGAATCAACGCACGTGAAATCTCTTGTGCGGACAGGACCGAACTCATTTAAATCTCCTTCCCCGTCTCTCAGGACGGGTCGTTAAAGGATGCGTGGGCTAGCATACCACCATCTGCCAACGGTTGTGGATAACCGAAGGTGGTGCAATCAGGCGCCCCTATCTTTAGCACTATGAATCAAAAATTGCATACTCAGAGCACAATCGATGAAATTGCTTTATCGCTGCGCCAACTGCGCAAAACTAGAGGATTTACTCTGCGCGGTGTTGAAGAAGCATCGCATGGTCGTATCAAAGGCGTCGTGCTCGGTTCCTACGAACGCGCCAGCCGATCTATGAGCATAAAACGTGCAATCGAGATTGCTGATTTTTATCAAGTACCTCTGGCTTTTCTTCTTGGAATTAAAGAAAACCATACCGATACCTTGGACCAAACGCCTTTAATTATTGACTTGCGCAACGCCCGCGAGATGGCCCGCAAAAGCGATGATGGGCAGGAGACCTTATTAATAAATTACTTGAAAGAGATAGTGGCCAAGCGCAATGACTTCAATGGTGAAATTCTCTCACTACGAACCTGCGATAGCGAAAATCTGCAACTGATTTTACATAAAGATCATTCGCAGTTAAATACTTGGCTAAAAGAGAGATCGTTACTCTTTGAAACAAAATTAAATAGATAGGCTCTTTTTTAGCGATGAAATACGACTCAACACGCCATGAATATAGGCGGCTGAATCCTCCGTGGAGAGCGTTTTAGCTAATTCAATCGCTTCAGCTATTGCAACACCTTCAGGTACTTCTTGACTCCAGAGAATTTCATAAATACCAAGTCGCAATATATTTCTATCAACGGCTGGCATCCGATCCATATCCCAACCTTTAGCATAAGTTGAAATTAATTCGTCGATTTTACGTCTATTTGCATCGATCCCCGAGATCAAAAACTTGGTGTATTCGCGAATCGGGCGTGCATCAGGGCCTTCCTCTATTACATCACGCAGGTTTAGCATTTCGAGTGCGTTAGTGCCCCGAATATCGCATTCATAGAGTAAATCTAAGCTTTGTTTGCGTGCCTTACTACGAGCTGACACTAGTTTGCACGACCCTGATACGAACCATCTCTCGTATCAACTAGTACTTTCTCATCTTGTTTGATAAAAAGTGGTACTTGAATCTCAAGACCTGTCTCAACTGTGGCCGGTTTGGTGCCACCCGATGAACGATCGCCTTGAATTCCTGGTTCGGTATAAGTAATCATAAGCGCGACAGAGGCTGGTAATTCAATGTAAAGTGGATTTTCTTCATGTATCGCAACAATGGCGCCAGTATTTTCTAACATATAATTAGCACCATCGCCTACAACTTCCGCAGAAATATTCATCTGATCATAAGTTTTTGAATCCATGAAAACAAAATCTTCGCCATCTTTGTAAAGAAATTGCATCTCTCGTTTTTCCAGTACAGCAATCTCAATCTTGATACCAGCGTTAAAGGTTCTTTCAACAACTTTTCCGCTGAGCACTGATTTCAATTTTGTACGCACGAAAGCTGGACCCTTACCAGGCTTGACATGTTGAAATTCGACGACGCTCCACAATTGACCATCGATTTTTAAGGCCATTCCATTTTTAAGGTCATTTGTTGATGCCACGCTTTTACTCCACTCAATACGACCCGCCGATTTCGATGGGCAACGGCTAAGGATAGCCGTACTTAGGCTATGAAAAAAACCGAAATATATTAGTGAGAAAGCAGATTTTTTAGCGCGCTCATTGCAAGTGCATAAGAATTAGGACCAAATCCTGCAATTGTTCCTTGCGCGACTCCAGAAATAACCGATGTATGCCGAAATTCTTCGCGCGACATTGGATTAGAAAGATGCACTTCAATTAACGGAGCTGTCAATAAATCCGCCGCATCTCGAATTGCATATGAATAGTGTGTAAAGGCAGCAGGATTAATAATAACTGGGGTTTTAGTATCTGCAGCTTCATGGAGCCACCCAATAATCGTTGCTTCATTATCGCTTTGCCGCACATCGGCTTCGAAGCCATTTGAAGTAGCCGCACTCTTTATCAAATTAACTAATTCGGGATATGTTAAATCACCGTAGATTGATGAATCACGGATATCTAGCCGAGCTAAATTTGGTCCATTTATTACCAAAATCTTCATGTGCTCACCTTCTCATAACAAGTACTCAACGCGCTTTCATTTAAACCTTCCAACCGATCTGTCTTGCCGATTTCAGTTAAAACCACAAATCTAATAGAGCGACCACGCACTTTCTTATCTAAATATAGCAATGGCAAAAGGCGCGACCACGCATCCCGCGCGTATGTCGTTGGTAGACCGAAAGCTGACAATAGCTCTATGTGTTTATCAACAACGGCCAACTCCAATTCCCCAGACAGACAGGCTAACTGCGCTGCAAAAATCAGACCAATTGAGATCGCTTCGCCATGGCGCAACGAAAACTTGCTATCAATTTCAATTGCATGGCCTAACGTGTGTCCGTAATTTAGAATCTCACGCCCATAATTATCTTTGAAATCATCAGATACCGCATCTGCTTTAACTTGAACTGCGCGCAAAATCAATTCGCAAGTCAACGCGCTATCTGCTCTAACACTTGTTACGCTTTGGCCGGTTAAAAGTTCTAGAATTTTCGGATCAACGATGAATCCACATTTAATCACTTCGGCCATTCCAGCAGCAAAATCTCGATCAGATAACGTGCCCAGCCAATTAAGATCAATAAAAACAGCAATTGGAGAATTGAAAGCACCAATCAAATTTTTTCCATAGCCACTATTTATTCCAGTTTTGCCACCAATTGCGGCATCGACCATCCCAGCCAGACTAGTTGGAATCGCAATCCAATCGGTGCCACGCAACCAAGTCGCCGCTGCAAACCCGGCCAAGTCGGTAACTGCGCCACCGCCGATGCCGATAATTAAATCAGAGCGAGTAAATCCAGCAGCGCCAAGCCAATTCCAAAGATTAATAAGTGTTTCTGCTGTTTTTCCGTTTTCTCCATCTGGTATTTCGAAAATATGAATTTCACAATCAACCGAAGGTACCTCACCTAACGCAGATTTCATCTCTGTAGAAACAATGATAGCCGCCCGAGTTCGCCCCACAAGTTCGCCAATCAACTCTTTTGACCAATCACAATCGATCATTACTTTGTAATCACGTTCAGCACGAACCTCAATTACGCTTTTCATGAGATAGCCTCCATAATTTTTGCTGCAACTTCGCGCTCTCTCATGGAATCAACTTTAACGCTAACGGTTGCTAATTTTTCGTAAATCGGCCTACGTATACTCAATAGCGCCTGCCACTGTGTCCTTGGATTTCCGAGTAACAAAGGTCTAGCGTTATTAAAACCAATGCGCGGCGCGGCAGTAGCAAGTGATACATCTAGAAATATGACAGGACATTTAATACTCGCCAGCAATTCTTGTGCTCGAATTGAAATTGGCGCACCTCCCCCTAATGAGAGCACACATTGATCCACTTCTAGCGAATCTTTTAGGGCGTTAAATTCAAGGTCGCGAAAATATTCTTCGCCATGATCTACAAATATCTGAGAGACCGAAATACCTTCTCTTTTTTCAATTACCTTATCCGTATCGATAAATTCCTGCTGTAATTTCCTTGCCAGCAGAGCGCCAACAGAGCTCTTACCTGAACCAGGTGCACCAATTAATATGAGGGTAGGCATAAATAGATTACTGCTTACTTGAAATTCAAGTTCGCAATGTACGACTCGAAGTTACGCCGAGTTTCACCAACGCTATCTCCGCCAAATTTTTCAAGGACTGCCTCTGCTAAAACTAAAGCAGCCATCGCTTCGGCGACTACACCTGCTGCGGGAACTGCGCAGACATCTGAGCGTTGATTAATTGCTTTGGCCACTTCTCCAGTAGCAACATCGACGGTATCTAACGCTCTAGGAACGGTAGAAATTGGTTTCATAGCTACACGAACTCGCAAAATTTCTCCGTTAGACATCCCACCTTCAGTTCCACCTGCGCGATCAGTTCTTCGCACAATTGCCCCGCTCGCATCTTTTTCAATCTCGTCATGTGCAACTGATCCGCGGCGGGTGGCCGTTAAAAATCCATCACCAATTTCAACGCCCTTGATCGCTTGAATTCCCATCATGGCACCAGCTAACCGCGCGTCTAACCTGCGGTCCCAATGAACGTGTGAACCAAGTCCGGGTGGCATATTAAATGCTAGAACTTCAACAACGCCACCTAACGTATCGCCATCAGTATGAGCCGCCTCGATTTCTGAAATCATCTTTGCACTAGTTGCAGGATCCGCGCATCGAACGGGATCGGCATCAATTCGATTCATATCACCTTTATTTGGTAGCGGCGTTGCATCTGGAACACGCGCCGCGCCGATGGATAAAACATGGCTTAATATTGTTATACCAACACTTTGTTCTAAGAAATTACGCGCAACGGCGCCGAGGGCTACTCTGGAAGCGGTTTCTCGTGCGCTAGCGCGTTCTAAAATTGGTCTTGCATCATCAAAGTTGTATTTCTGCATTCCAACTAAATCAGCATGACCTGGGCGAGGCCGTGTAAGCGGTGCGTTACGTGCAAGGTTTTGGATTTCACTTGCATCAATTGGATCAGGTGACATAATTTTTTCCCATTTTGGCCATTCAGCATTTGCAATCTGAATTGCAATTGGGCCGCCCTGAGTTAAGCCGAAACGAATTCCGCCAAGAATAGTAACTTTGTCGGCTTCGAAACTTTGACGTGCTCCCCGACCAACACCTAATCGGCGCCTTTGCAAATCCTTATCAATATCGGCCGTTGTTATTTTTACAGAGGCAGGTATTCCTTCGACAATAGCGCTTAAGGCCTCGCCATGAGATTCCCCTGCTGTTAACCAACGCATTGGCTTATTCTGTCAGAAATACACCCCACGGCGCACATAAATAAAGAACGCTCGCCGCAATCGCTGCTGGAGCTAACGGGATTTGGGCTTTTAGTGTGCGGTATCTGATGAAGACAATCCCGGCATGAAAACTCGTGAGAACAAATAGCATCCCTAAATATATTGCGAATAGATGGAGTGCATTCAATCTCAGTAGGAGTGCCAAAATAGTCAAAAGTTTTACATCGCCCATACCCAAACCCGCGACGAAATGTAGGAGCAACCAGAAAATAAATATCGGGAAGAGTAGAAAGATGCCTTCAAATCCAGTACTAAGAACTGCTATCGGCGCCAGATAGATTAAATAGATATTCGGAATTCGATGATGAGCGCCGTCAGCTATTGCAATTGGAATCCCAAAACAAAGTACCAGCGCTAATTGCATTGCGTTAGAGTATAAAAGTTACGCCTCAGAAAAAAACAGTTGTGGATTAAGCCAGAACCTTCATGGCCGCTTTACGCATCAGCTTTGAGGTCGATGCTCTATCCAAATTTTCACCCGTAAAAATTTCGATTTGATCTATCCCTTGGTGGATTAGAAGTTCCAGCCCATCGATACTATTTGAACCTAGCGTTCGCCAGCGTGCCAATAAGGCCGTCGGCCAAGGTTCATAGAGAACTTCAAAGAGCGTTCCGCGCGGCTTGGCGGAAAGCATAATTGCTAATTCATCGGCAACTAATTTTGGTGTTGTATTTACTACCAAATCAACTTGAGAGATCAGCGGGGTTTGACCCCAAGTAATGAAATCTAATTTCGCTTTGGTTGCGCAGGCCGATATCGCAGTAATTCGGGCAGGATTGCGGTTCATTACAGTTATTTCTTTTGTGATTAAATCACAAGCAGCAACAACGGCCCGTGCCGTTGCCCCCGCCCCAATAACTAGAACACTATCCACTGTCGCAATGGAATTTGCGGCTAGCGCCTCCTTAAAGCCAGTGATATCGGTTGAGGTCGCGCTCCATCCATCTGCGTCTCTGTATAAAGTATTTGCACTCCTAATATTCTGGGCAATTGGGTTAATAATGCTGGCAAGTTTTAACACTTCTTCCTTCAACGGCATCGTTAGCGAAAAACCTGTCCACGAATTATCCAAGGAGTCTAGAAAATTTTTCAATCCACCGGCGCGAACTTCGATCGCTTCATAACTGGCCGCTAACCCAAGTTCGGCATAAACAGCCCGGTGAAGAATCGGAGAGAGTGAATGCGAAATCGGGGAACCTAAAACGCCAGCCTTTATCATTTCTTCACCTCAAATGCTCCAGCCTTTCGATTCTTTTGATAGAGCCCTTTCCATACCAAAAACTCGTCATGTGACTTCGTAAATCTAGTATCACCTGGGGCAACTGTAATGAAAAAGAGAGCCTCCCCGCTGGCGGGATTTAACGCGGCGCTTATTGCCGCAACGGATGGGCTTCCTATCGGCGTTGGCGGTAATCCATAACGCTGATATGTATTGTAGGGCGAATTTATCAGAGTTGATTTTGTGCTTAAAAATAATTGACCCCGACTTTTTGTAATGTAATGAACCGTTGAATCGACTTGTAACGGCATACTTATTTTTAATCTATTGCGAATAACTCGGGAAATTTTGCTGAAATCTTCGCTATCGCCTTCAGCTTGAATAATCGATGCCATAGTAAGTAATTGCAATGCGTTAAATTGGCCATCGCCCATTAGTAATTTTTTAACCTCTGAATCAGAGATGAATCGCGTGATCATGGATTGCAAAATCTCAAGCGCACTCGCACCGATGATAAGACTATATTGCGCAGGAAAGAGCAGACCCTCTGGATCTTTAAAACCAGAGGGTAAAAGTAATTTCTCCATCGAGGAGTTCACTTCGTTCTTCGTAAAGCCGCGCGCAATTAGCAAACTGGCAATTTCGCTCTTCCGAGCACCTTCTGCGACCTTGATCAGATTTGGGATTCGACCGGCATCTAATAATTGATCAAGGGCTTGGCGCGCCGATATCTGCAGATTAATACGGTGGATTCCCGGTGCAATGCGAGTCGAACGCTCATCACTAACTGCTATTTCAAAAAATGCTGCCGCCGATTTAACCACACCTGCGGCAAATAAGGATCTAGCAATTTCGGAACCAGTTTCGCCCTTGGAGATATCAATTTCAACTTCATTTGAACTTTGCAAAATTAGATTTTGCGGAAAATCAGGTGCGCCACTTGTTTTGGAGCGAATTAAATATAATGAAAAGATAAGACTTAAAATCAAAATTACTGCAAGTGATAATCTGAAAAATTCGCGCGATTTAATTATCATTGCTTATCTCGATTTTTCTCCAAATTCAAACCTTGCTCCAATATTGCAACCGCAGCAACGCCATCAATTAAATTTTTAGCATTTTTAGCGTTGCGCCCTGCTTCTCGAAGCGCGCGCGCAGCGCTAACACTTGTCAATCGCTCATCTATATAAACTATCGGAATTTTGAATCTCGATTCTAGTTGTGCGCCAAAGTTTTCAACTTTATGGGTAGCCGCACCGATTGCTCCGCTCAAATGCAGCGGTTTGCCAAGATAGATTGTGATTGGTTCATACTCCATGAAAATCTGCGCTATTAAATCAAAAAGTTTTTTATCATTTGCAGCAAGGGTAGCCAGTGGGGTGGCGAGAATCCCATCTTGGTCACAAATGGCTACCCCAATTCGAACATCGCCATAATCAAAGGCGACTCGGCGACCTGGGCGCATGGGAAATTATCCCGTAACAGCGGCAGAGATCGCTGCCAGTGCATCCTTTGCTTTGGCCGAATCGGTTCCACCGCCTTGGGCGAAGTCATCTTTTCCGCCACCGCCACCGCCTAAAACCGTTGAACCAATCTTTACGAGTAAGCCAGCTTTTATCCCAGCCCCACGTGCCTCATCACTGACTGCAACAACTAATACTGGTTTGCCATCATTGGAACTAATTAAGGCTACGACAGATTTTGGCCAACGATTTCTAAGGTCTAATGCAATTTTACGTAAATCATCGACAGATATTGAATCTGCCAAAGTAAGAGTCAGAGTTGAAACGCCATTAATCACTTTCATTTCTTTTGCTAATTCACTTACTTGTGAAAGTGCTTGCCTAAAACGCAGCGCCGCCAACTCCTTTTCAATCTCCTTCATTTTGGTTAGTAAATCTGAGATCTTTTCAGGCAATTCTTCAATTCGCGTTCCCTTAATCAATTGTGTAAGTGAATTCAGGAGTACATGTTCACGTGCCAAAAATTTATAAGCATCGGCTCCAACTAGGGCTTCTACTCGTCGCACTCCCGCACCGATAGACGATTCACCTAGTAATTTAATGACGCCTAATTGACCCGAGCGATTAACGTGCGTTCCGCCACAGAGTTCTCTGGCCCAATCACCAACACTTACGACGCGAACCTGATCACCATATTTTTCGCCGAACAGGGCCATTGCGCCAATTTTCTTAGCTTCGGCTTGGCTCATAACTTCGGCAGTAATTTCTAAGTCCTCCAATAGAATCGTATTAACGCTTAATTCAACTTCATTTAAAGCGCTATCGGAGACTGCTCCGGTCGCTGGAAAATCGAAACGAAATCGCCCTGGTGAATTCTCCGAACCTGCTTGTGTTGCGGTCTCCCCTAGAACTTCACGAAATGCTTTATGCACCATATGGGTTGCCGTATGTGAACGCGAAATCGCGTTTCTGCGTTCTATATCAACCGATGCCAAAACCTGATTTCCAATTTCAACGCCAGCACTGATTACTCGACCACGGTGGATAATTACACCCGGCACTGGGTTCTGTACATCATCAATATCAATAACACCGCCATTGGCAAGGGTTAATTTTCCACCATCTGCTAATTGTCCGCCACCTTCTGCATAGAAAGGAGTCCGGTCTAAAACAATTTCTATCTCATCACCGATTTTGGCAGACTTAACAGCGCTACCATCAATTAAAATTCCAGTTACTTCTCCCTCTATAGATAATTGGGAATAACCAACGAACTCACTGCCTCCGCTCTTATCTGCAATCCCCCGATATACCGAGAGATCTGCATGTCCGCTTTTCTTGGCTTTCGAATCGGCCTTAGCCCGATCTCTCTGCTGACTCATTAAGCGAGCAAAACCTTCGCCATCGACTGCTAAACCAACTTCGCGCGCCATCTCGAGCGTTAAATCGAATGGAAATCCATATGTGTCATGGAGTTTAAATATTTCATCACCTGGCAAAACTTTGCCATTACTTTTCTTAACTGCGCTACTCGCGATATCAAAGATTTGCGTTCCACTCTTTAAAGTTTGCAGGAAGGATTCTTCTTCAGAAATAGCAACAGAGAGAATGCGCTTTTCATCGGTAACTAGCTCCGGATATTGCGGCCCCATTGCCGAAATTGCAGACTTTGTTAATTCGGAGATGATCGAATCCATGGAACCCAAGAGCCGCATATTACGAATAGTTCTACGCATCATTCGGCGCAGTACATAACCACGTCCCTCATTGCCAGGGGTTACCCCATCTCCAATTAACATCGCTGAAGTTCGGGCGTGGTCGGCGATTACACGCAAAGAAATATCGCTCTTTTCGTCCTTGCCATATTTAACGCCGGTTAATTCCGATGCCTTAGAAAGAATCTGCATGGTTGTATCAATTTCATAAATATTATCCGCGCCTTGCAAAAGCGCCGCAGTTCTTTCTAGTCCGAGGCCGGTATCAATACTTTTAGCTGGTAATTCTCCTAAAATTGGAAAATCATCTTTGCCGCTTCCAGCACCTCGCTCATTTTGCATGAAAACTAAATTCCAAACTTCTAAATAACGATCTTCATCAGCAATTGGCCCACCCTCTTTTCCGTACTGGGCACCGCGATCGTAATAAATTTCAGAACAAGGTCCGCACGGTCCTGGTACGCCCATGGACCAGAAGTTATCCTCCATGCCACGGCGTTGAATCCGATCTAGCGGAACACCAATTTGCTTATGCCAAATATCAGCGGCTTCATCATCGTTATGAAAAACAGTTACCCATAATCGGTTTTCTGCTAAACCATATCCACCATCTTGGATTGGTTTAGTTAGGAGTTCCCATGAAAGTGCTATCGCGCCTTCTTTAAAATAATCACCAAAAGAAAAATTCCCACACATTTGAAAAAAAGATGCGTGTCGAGTTGTTTTGCCTACTTCATCGATATCCAAAGTGCGCACACATTTTTGTACCGAAGTTGCTCGCTTAAAAGGTGGCGTTATCTCGCCGAGAAAATAAGGCTTAAATGGAACCATTCCGGCATTGACAAGTAAAAGATTTGGATCATCAGCAATTAGAGATGCCGATGGAACAACGGTATGAGTTAAACCTTGAGTATTTCCAGATTCAAAGAAGGCAAGCCAGCGCGAACGGATCTCGGCGGATTCCACGAGATGGAATTACTCCGCCTTCTTCTTTTTGGAACGCGCTTTTTTCATCTGTGCCGCACCAAGAAGTGCTCCAGCAACTTTAATAGCTGGTCCACCTTTATCCATAAAACTAGATGTTGTCTCGCTTACGCGAGTAGAAATATCTTCTACATTTTTAGTAATGCGATTAATGCTCTGTAACGGTCCGTTGACCAAAGTTACAGTTGTGTGGACTGCTTCAATCAGAGGCGCTGTTTCATCAACCATGGTTTTCAGCGAAATCTTTGCCTCATCAACGAATCGACCAACACGGATGACGGCATAACCGATGGCAAAGGCGATAACGAGCAAAGAGGATGCGGCAATTATCGTTGCAATTCCACCTGGACCCATGAGTTAACTCTACCCGAGAGGTAGCGCAGGAAGTGCAACATCTGGCCTCTTATGATTGCGATGGGCAATCAAAGCACAGGAGCCCAACGATCGTTTGGAACTAATGCGTACCACTCTGGTCGCTGTGGATCTTTATCGTAAGGATATCCACCTAACTCAATGTATAACTCTGAGTATTCGGCAAGTTTATCCCGGTCTAGTTCGACACCAAGTCCTGGTTTATTTGGTACGGCAATCTTGCCATCCTTATATTCGAATTTGCCACCCATGATAATGTCGTCGGTTAAGTGATGATAGTGAGCATCTGCTGCATTGGTTAGATTTGGCACAACGGCTCCCAGATGAAGCATTGTTGCTAGTTGAATTCCAAGTTCACCAGATGAGTGGACTGCGACGCCAAGTTGGAAGGTCTCGCAGATACCTGCGGCTTTGATACAGGCCCTGATCCCACCCCAAAATGTTGTATCAAGCAAAATTACATCTATCGCCTCACGATGAATATTCTGTGCTAGTTGTTCGAAATTAACAACAACGGTGTTGGTGCCAGTTTGCATGTTAGTTAGATCCCTAACCTTCTTCATGCCATCAATACCCCAAGTAAAGTCTTCAAGATAATCAATCTTCATATGACGAATCGCATTAGCGAACTCAATACTTTGCGTAACGCTCAGGGTTGCATTTGGGTCATACCGGAAGCGGTCTTCTGGAAAAGCTTCACCAAGCGCGAGGAAACATTCGAGTTCATAGGTAGGATGAAAAACTCCACCTTTCAACTTATGGGTTCTAAAACCATATTTGTTTCGTAGTTCCCTCGCCGCGGCAACTAGTTGTTTCGGATTCTTGATCTCGCCCTTGCCAGTTATCTCATTCGGGTAACGGAAAAATAGATAACTTGCGAACTCGACCTCATCCCTTACCTTTCCTCCAAGCAAGTCATAGACCGGAACACCAAATTTCTTGCCAATAATGTCTAAACATGCAAATTCGATGGCAGCAAAAAGTTGCGTTCGATTGTTGTAGAGGCTAGCAGTTGGATTGCAGATCTTAAATCGCAAACCTTCAAGATTGAATGGATTCTCTCCAATAATGTAATTGCGAAGACCAGCGAAGGCTAGTTCGGCACTTTCTCCACCACCGCCCATTTCTCCAAGACCAGTGATTCCTTCATCGGTCTCTAACTCGAGGATGGTTCTAACAAATCTGCCCGCGTGGACACCAGATGCATGACGAAGCGGTGCCGCAAGAGGAACAGTTACCGTGGTGACACGTAGATTAATTATTTTCATCGTCTTCCCCTCTGTTTGGATGCAATTACAAATACTTGATACTTACGCCTTACTCTCTTTAGGCGCGCCATCTACGCCAGATTCCTTGCGTTGAGCCGCAGTGATTGGAGTTGGCGCCCCAGTCAATGGATCTCCACCGCTAGCTGTCTTTGGGAAAGCGATAACTTCACGAATCGAATCTGAGCCAGTAAGTAGCGCGCAAACGCGGTCTAGGCCTAGAGCAATTCCACCATGTGGCGGCGGTCCATAATTAAACGCTTCTAAAAGAAACCCGAATTTACTCATCGCTTCCTCATCACTTAAACCAATAACAGCGAAAACTTCTTTTTGCATATTACGATCATGAATACGAATCGATCCACCACCGAGTTCAGTGCCATTTAAAACAATGTCGTAGGCATAAGCCAGAGCGCCAGCTGGATCAGTTGCGAAAGTCTTTGCAAATTCTGGTTTAGGTCCGGTAAATGGATGGTGGACCGCAGTCCAGCCACCACCATCGATTGGCTCAAACATTGGTGCATCTATAACCCATAAGAATTCCCATTTATTTTCGGCAATTAACCCGCAACGCTTTCCAATTTCTAGGCGAACTGCGCCGAGTAAGTTTAAACAAGAACTGCGATCGCCGGCTGCAAAAAAGATGGCATCTCCGACGCTAGCTCCTGCTGCAGCAAGAAGACCGGCCTGTTCGCTTTGCGAAAGATTTTTTGCAACTGGGCCGCCTAAACTCCCATCATCGTTTATCAGAATATAGGCCAAACCCTTTGCGCCGCGCGTTTTTGCCCAATCTTGCCAAGCATCTAATTCTCGCCGTGGTGAAGCCGCACCTTTTGGCATAACAACGGCGCCAACGTAGGCGGCTTGGAAAACTCTAAAGTTTGTCTCTTTGAAATAGGAAGTGAAATCGACTAATTCTTGTCCAAATCGTAAATCAGGTTTATCGCTGCCGTAGCGCGCCATAGCATCGGCATAAGTCATGCGGCGAAGTGGCAATTGAATCTCAAAGCTTGCAACTTCTTTCCAAACTTTCGCCACAACTTTTTCCGCAATTTTCAAAATATCTTCTTGGTCGATAAAGGACATCTCAATATCTAATTGCGTAAATTCTGGCTGGCGATCGGCTCGGAAATCTTCATCTCTAAAGCAACGCGCGATTTGGTAATACCTTTCCATGCCTGCCACCATCAAAAGTTGCTTAAATAATTGCGGAGATTGTGGTAGCGCATACCAACTGCCTGGCTGAAGACGAACTGGGACTAGGAAATCACGCGCACCCTCAGGTGTTGATCTAGTCAAATATGGCGTTTCGATTTCAAGAAAACTTTCATCCTCCATCACGCGGCGAATTGTCGAAGTAACCTTAGAGCGCAAACGTAAATTCCCGGCCGGCTTTTCACGACGTAAATCAAGATAGCGATATTTCAACCGCACCTCTTCGCTAATCTCAGAACCATCGCCGCTATCTATTGGAAACGGAAGTGGGGCGGATTCGGAAAGCACAACAATGGCATCACCCATAACTTCAATTTCACCTGTAGGCAACGCGGCGTTTTCATTACCGTCAGGCCGTGCAACAACTTCACCAGTTATCTGCAAACACCATTCGGCACGCAGAATTCCGGCAAGTTTTTCGTCGCGAATTACAACTTGAACCCAACCAGTTGAATCGCGTAAATCTATAAATGCAACTCCACCATGATCGCGCCGCCTTGAAACCCAACCTGCTAAAGAGACCGTGCTTCCTGCATCGGATTTGCGTAGCTCACCTGCGCCATGACTTCTTAACATTTAGCTATTATTTCCACTTCTCTGACATCAAGGGCGCAAAACTCTTTTTAAACTTTGCGCTAAGTCGCTAAGAGTAACTGATGTGCTCTGACCTGTCTTCATCTCTTTGAGTTCAACTATTTCCGTGGCGAGTTCATTATCACCCAAAACTATTACAAAACGTGAACCAGTCTTATCTGCAGCTTTCATCGCGCCTTTCAAGGCGCGATCACCATATGCAATTTGCGTAACTATCCCCTGCGATCGAAGTTGGTGAGCTATCTCAAGAGATTTGCTTTTGCACTTATTCCCCAGCGGAATAATAAAAAGATCGCAAACAAAATAGCCTTGCGGAAGTACTCCTTCGGCCTCAGCGGCTAAAACTGCGCGATCTATTCCTAAGCCAAAACCAATTCCTGAAAGGGATTGTCCGCCTAGTTCTTCCATTAAACCGTTGTAGCGTCCGCCACCGCCGATTCCTGATTGGGCGCCCAGTAACTCATGTACAAATTCGAAAGTCGTTCCGGTGTAATAATCCAAACCACGTACCATTTTTGGATTAAGTAGATATTTAATACCCATTGCATCTAGATAGCTCTTAACTGATTCAAAATCCTCGCGCGACTTAGGCGTTAAATAATCCATAAGCAAAGGCGCTTTGCTCATTGCCGCCTTCATCTCATCGCGCTTATCATCAAAGAGCCGAAGCGGGTTAATTTTGGCACGCGCAACAGTTGCCTCATCTAATTGCAAACCTTGGATAAATTTCAAAAGTTCGACACGATGAGCAGCGCGCGATTGGGCATCACCGAGTGAAGTTAATTCCAAGCGATACTTCTTCAAACCTATTGCTTTAAAACCAGCATCGGCGATTGCAATAACTTCGGCATCAATTGCTGGATCATCCAAGCCAATTGCTTCAATTCCTACTTGATAGAACTGTCGATAACGCCCGGCTTGTGGTCGCTCGGCGCGAAAGAAAGGACCGCTATACCAAAGTTTTACTGGCAATTGGCCGCGATCTAAATTTGATTCAATCACGGCGCGCATTACGCCAGCAGTACCTTCGGGACGTAGCGTAATCGAACGACCGCCCCGATCTTGGAAGGTGTACATCTCTTTGGAGACAACATCAGTTGACTCGCCAACACCACGAGTAAAAAGTTCGGTATCTTCAAAGACGGGTAATTCAATTAACTCATAGCCGGCTAATACCGCAGGTTTAATCAAAGCGCTGCGCACCCATTCGAAAGTGCGCGAGCGTGGCGGAAAATATTCACTCACACCTTTAGGGGCTTGAATTTTATTTTTTGCCATTAGTAGCGGCCAATTAATTGAACCAAGTATGGATTTGTTTTACGCTCGCGCGCCATAGTTGTCTCTGGCCCGTGACCCGTCAATACCCGCAAATAATCTGGCAACGGCAGAACTTTTTTGCGCAGCGTCATCTCCATATCTAGCGCCGAACCACTTGGTAAATCGGTTCGCCCAATAGATCCTGCAAAGAGAACATCACCGCTAATAAGTAGCTCATCATCAACATCAAACATCAGTGAACCCCTCGTGTGGCCCGGGGCATGAATGGCGCGAAATTGCATTCCAACCAAATCAATAATTTCCCCATTGCGCAATTCTCTTACATCCTCGGGTTCGATAAAGTGCATCTGCGTCAATGTCGCAGCAAATTCTGGGCTTACTGCGCGCTCGGGGTGGAGTAAAAGGTTTCTATCTTCACTATGAATATATGCAGGGATACCGTAACCAGATGCGATGGGTTGAATTGAAAAAGTGTGGTCTAAGTGGCCATGTGTTGCGATCACTGCAATCGGCTTCAACTTATATTGATCCAATATCTCACTCAATTCCCGGCGAACATCTGGCATTCCCGGGTCAATAACCACGCATTCGCTATTGGCTGCTGGAGCGATAATCCAGCAATTAGTGGCATACATTTGGGCGGCAAAAGATGCGACAAGCACGATTATCTCCCCCAAATACGCTTAGCTGACCTTGGCAATTAACACTGCCCCCAATGGACAGGGTACCTTTACCCTGCTGTAAAGCTTTACACAAACTTAAGAGATGCCCTCTTAAGTACGCACCCATATGGCGAAATTTCGAAATGGAAATAGAGCCACCGCGCGCAAAGGACTAACACAATGACCGATTTAATTCCAACACCCCAAATAATTTCCCCCTCAGCAGCAGGCGCGTTAATCGGAGATCCTGCTCAATTTGGTCGAGTAGGCGAAGATGGCACAGTTTATGTGCAGACGCCAGATGGTGAAAAAGCGGTTGGTTCATATCCTGGAAAAACTGCCGAAGAGGCGCTTGGATACTTCGTTAGAAAATTTGAAGTGGTCGCATCAGAAGTTGCCTTACTAGCCGCGCGTATTAAAAGTGGCGCGATGGTGCCATCGGATGCCTACAGCGCCGTAAAGAAACTACGCGAGCAAGTTCGTGAATTAAATGGTGTTGGCAATCTAGCAGCCCTCGCAACATCAGTTGAGCAGATTGAACCGCTCATCGAAGGTAATCGCGAAGCTTTTGAAACAAAGAAGGCTGCCGAAGCCCTAGCAAAGGCTGCACGCCGTGAACAAATTTTAATTGAGAAGGAAAAAATTGTTGCAGAAGCAGAAACTCTTGCTGATTCAGAGAATTGGAAAGTAACAGGAGATCGTCTCAAATCTTTATTAGATGAATGGAAATCTGCGCCTCGATTGGATAAGAAGGCTGATGCCGATTTATGGAAGCGTTTTTCCTCATCGCGCAATAAATTTGATAAAAAACGCCGTACGCATTTTGCAACCTTAGAGGCTGCTCAAAAAATCATATCTGATGCTAAAAAATTACTTGTAGTCGAAGCTGAAACACTTGCTACATCGACACAATGGGTACCAACTGCAAAGCGTTTCAAAACCTTGATGGATGCTTGGAAAGGCGCGGGACATGGCAAGAAAAGTGATGATGCAAAACTTTGGGCACGCTTTAAAGCCGCTCAAGATCAGTTCTTCACCACAAAGAACGCTGATTTGGAAAAACGCGATGCAACAATGGCAAGTAACCTTGTTAAGCGCGAGGAATTAATCGACCTGATAGAGGCACTCCTGCCGATTACCAATATCGACGAAGCCAAAAAGGCGTTGCGCGAACATATGCGTGCGTGGGAGAAAATTGGAATGACCCACCGTGATAAACGGGCCAATCTTGATGCGCGTGTTCGCAAAGTCGAAGAAGTAATTAAGGGTGCCGAAGCCGATAAGTGGCGTAAAACTGATCCCACCGCAAAAGCGCGCGCGGCCGAAGTTGTCAAACAACTTAGTGATGCGATTGCAAATTACGAAAAAATCGCGGAGAAATCAGATGCTGCGGGCAATGCCAAGAAAGCCGGCGAAGCACGCGAATCTGCCGAAGCTAGAAAAATTTGGTTAACTGAAGCACAAAAAGGTTTAGACGAATTCGATTAATTATTTGTTGTGCGGTTAACGTCATAGACGCCTTCTACGTGACGCACAGCAGCTAAGACTGCATCTAGATGTGTCGCATCTGCCATTTCAAAAGTGAATCGTGAAATTGCTGTGCGATCTCTGGAAGTATTAACGGCTGCGCTCAAAATATTCACGTGTTGATCAGATAAAGTTCGAGTCACATCAGCCAATAAAGAAGCACGGTCTAAGGCTTCTACCTGAATATTAACTAAGAAAATTGATGCAGCTCCTATGCGCCATTTCACCGCGACAATACGGTTGCCCTGATTCTTATGAAGATCGGCGGCGTTAACGCAATTTTCTCTATGTACTGAAACGCCACTTCCCTTTGTAATGAAGCCGATAATTTCATCCCCCGGGACCGGTGTGCAGCATCGCGCCAGTTTTACTAAAACATCATGGGCGCCTTCTACATCAACACTATTATTCGAACGTCTGCTACTTGGGGCGTGTGCAACAAAAGTTTCCATCGTTTGTTCTGGATGCGAATCTTCTGCCCCAAGATTTGCTACAAGTTTTTCAATAATCGATGAGGCCGATACGTGTCCATCTCCAACAGCGCTATATAGCGCATCGATATCGGGATAACGCAGTTCGTGTGATAGTTCGAGTAGCGAGTGACCTGCGAAAATTTTCTGTAAGGGCAAGCCTGCTTTTCGCATTTGGCGCGCAATTGATTCGCGGCCAGCATCGATTGCCTCTTCGCGACGTTCTTTACTAAACCATGCTTTGATTTTCGAGCGTGCACGTGGACTCTTTACGAAATTTAACCAATCGCGACTTGGGCTAGCCAAATCACTTTTATTTGTGAGTACTTCAACAACGTCACCATTATTTAACTTTGATCCAAGGGGTACCAAACGGCCGTTAACTTTTGCTCCAGCACAACGATTGCCGACATCTGTATGTACAGAATAAGCAAAATCCACCGGTGTAGATCCACTTGGCAGCGCGATCACACTTCCTTTTGGCGTGAAGACAAAAACTTCAGGTGAACCTAAATCAAACCGAAGCGCTTCTAAAAATTCGGAAGGGTCTTCCGTCTCCTTTTGCCACTCATGTAATTGGCGCAGCCATAACATTTCTGGCGATTTGGAATCGCTTTTAGCGCCCTTCTTATATTTCCAGTGCGCAGCAATACCAAATTCGGCGCGCGAATGCATATCGTTGGTTCTAATTTGAATTTCAATTGCCTTGCCAGTTGGTCCAATAACCGTTGTATGCAGTGACTGATACAAGTTGAATTTCGGCATTGCTATGTAATCTTTAAACCGCCCTGGAACTGGACTCCACCGAGCATGGACTGAGCCAAGCACGGCATAACAATCGCGGACATCGTTAACTAAAACTCGTATTCCAACTAGATCATAAATATCATTAAATTCTCGCCCACGAACAACCATCTTTTGATAGACACTAAAGAAATGCTTTTGTCGCCCCGTTACAGTGGCGATAATCCCATCGCGTAGTAAATCTGCCTCTACCGCTTTGATAACTTGCTCACTTAAAGCCTCACGCGATGGTGAGCGTTCGGCTACTAGACGCGAAATTTCTTCGAATTTCTTTGGTTCAAGAATGGCAAATGAAAGATCTTCTAGCTCCCATTTCATTGCATTCATACCAAGTCGATGAGCCAGCGGCGCGTAAATATCTAACGTTTCCCGCGCTTTGAGTTCGGCGCTTTCCTGAGATACATATTTCCAAGTGCGTGCATTGTGTAGGCGATCGGCCAATTTGATAACAAGGACTCGAATATCGCGTGACATTGCGACAACCATCTTGCGTACCGTCTCAGCCTGCGCCGTCGGACCGTACGTTAATTTATCCAACTTAGTTACGCCATCGACAAGCGATGCAATCTCATCGCCGAAATCTTCGCGCAATTGGATTAGCGAATACGGCGTATCCTCAATCGTATCGTGCAAAAGAGCGGCGATTATCGTCTCTGGATTTAAACCAAGTTCAGCCAAAATCACAGCCACTGCAACAGGATGCGTTATGTATGCATCCCCAGATTTACGCAATTGACCTTCGTGCGCTTTTATCGCAACGGCGAAAGCGCGTTCAACATTAATTAGAGGTGAAGATGCATGGTTTTCTTTGAGTGCACTAAGGACAGGTGCAATCAAAGTATCCATGAGTAAAACCTCCTATTTACGACCTTTACGCTTT
>Ga0209284_10000942_pt1 | contig 46574 bp, 42 predicted proteins | sample FRY03_FD_187211 | JGI IMG/M metagenome (GOLD analysis project Ga0209284, IMG submission 187211) | Freshwater microbial communities from Lake Fryxell liftoff mats and glacier meltwater in Antarctica - FRY-03 (SPAdes) (version 2) | ecosystem: Environmental > Aquatic > Freshwater > Ice > Glacier... | reverse complement strand
ATTAAGGAATGTTCTAGCAAAAACTCCTTAAGGCTATCTCTATTGAGTTCCTCGCCTTCCCGAACCGATTTTAAGTTTTTTTCGTTAGACATTTGAACCTTTTACATACTTATTTATCGTGCTTTTCCCTAATTGACTCATGTGAACTTCATCAGGACCATCAGCCAAACGCAGCGTTCTTGCTGCGGCAAAAAAGTGTGCTAATGGGGTATCGCTTCCAACACCTTTTCCACCTAAAATTTGAATGGCTCTGTCTATAACTCTTAAAGCCATTTGGGGTGTGACTATCTTTATCATGGCGATTAAATCCTTAGCTTCTTTGTTGCCTACCTTGTCCATTTTGTCCGCCGCGGATAATACCAACAAACGAGTCTGTTCTATTTCACAGGCAGAAAGCGCAATATCTTGTCGTACACTGCTAAAAGTGTCCAAAGTTCTTCCAAAAGGTTTTCGTTGTACGGTACGTTCCGACATAATTTCCAAGGAACGTTGCGCCATACCAATCAAACGCATACAATGGTGAATTCGGCCTGGACCTAAACGTCCTTGGGCAATTTCAAATCCCCTGCCTTCTCCTAATAATAAATTGGTTTTGGGAACGCGAACATTGTCTAAAATAATTTCAGCATGACCTTCGGGAGAATCGGTATATCCGAAAACGCTTAATGCTCTTTCAATCTTTAAGCCAGGCGTATCCATAGGTACTAAAATCATGCTCTGTTGCACATGTCTCGGGGCATCAAAATCTGTCTTACCCATAACGATGGCAATTTTGCAATTGGGATCCATCGCACCGGAGGACCACCATTTTCGACCGTTAATCACATAGTCATTTCCATCACTAATAATAGCAGTTTCAATATTGGTGGCATCCGAAGAAGCAACATCTGGCTCCGTCATTAAAAAAGCCGAACGAATTTCTCCATTCATTAGCGGCTTCATCCATTTTTCTTTTTGTTCTGGAGTTCCATATTTGGCAAGCACTTCCATATTTCCAGTATCGGGAGCGCTACAATTAAAGATTTCGGACGACCATAATACACGACCCATGATTTCTGCCAAAGGGGCATATTCCAAATTCGAAAGCCCTGGACTAATTGCTCCATAAGAAGCGGGAAGAAAAACATTCCAGAGTCCTGCATCTTTGGCCTTTTGTTTTAGCGCTTCCATCCCAGGCCAACGTTTCCAATTATTTTTCGGATTTTGATGAAATAACTCCACTTCCTTTTCAATGGGAAGTACATGTTTTTCCATAAAATCCTTCAATTTCTCTTGAAGTGCTATTGATGTATCACTATAGTCAAAGTTCATAGTCCTTTTTTATTAGCCTGAAATTAAATAACCTCCATCCGCAGCATATACGCCGCCCGTCATGTAAGCTCCAGCATCGGACGCTAACAACATCACTATCCCAGCCATTTCATCAGGTTCTGCTACTCTTTTTAAAGGAACGATACTGGTATATTGTGCCACTAATTTTTCATCTGACCAAAGGCTTTCGCTGAATTTTGTTTTAATCAATCCTGGACAAACTGCATTGGAACGGATGCCGTATCGGCCCCATTCTTTTGCCTGATTTTTCGTTAGCATAATTAAGGCAGCTTTCGTCATACTATAAAGTCCCAATCGAAATCCAGGATGAAGACCTTCAACCGATGCAATATTGATAATACTGCCACCGCCATTGGCTTTCATGTGCGCTTGTGCCAAATTCGAAAGCATCCAAGGCGCCTTAACATTTACGTTCATGATTTTATCAAACACTTCTTCCCCAGCAGCTTCTAATGGCCCATAAAACGGATTTATGGCTGCGTTGTTGACTAGAATATCTATTCTTCCATAAGCTTCCATCGTTTTAGCAATTAGTTGCTCCCTTTGAGTTGCGTCACCAATATGACACTCGATTCCTATGGCTTCTAAACCAGCTTCATTCAACTCATTTGCCACCTCATCAACAGCCTCCTGTTTTCTGCTACTAATCACTACTTTGGCTCCGTTCTCGGCAAGACCTTTAGCTATGGAATGTCCGATCCCCTTGCTTGATCCCGTGACGATAGCCACTTTTCCTGTTAGGTTGAATTTTGATTTTATATTCATTTTAGTTGATGGTTGATTCGTTGCTTGTTGTTCGTTGATAATTCTTAAATCTATTCTCCTCTAATTCTTGGCTCTTTTTTCTTTCCTCTTTTTTCTTAGCTTTTGGCTTTTGGCTCTTGGCTCTAATTTATGCAAACACCTGCATCTCAGTATTCAATGTCAATGCTTGTTTATCCATTAATATTTCGGAAAGGCCTGTAGTTTTGGGGAGTTCGTATTTAAAATAAAACTGCATAGCGTGGATTTTATTTTCGTAAAATTCGTTACTAAAAGTAGTATCCCCAGTGACCAATGCTTTCTGTGCTTCACGGCCAATATCCAACCATTGCCATGCCATGACGATGGTACTAAAAAATTCCATAAAGGGCGTTGCGTCTGCCAAGAACCTTTGATAATCGCCTTTCGTGGCATATCCCATAAGGGATTGCAGCACTTTTTGAGTTAGTTCAAGTTTACTACCTAATTTTTCTGCCAATGGTCTTAAGGATTCATGCATCGTGCTTTCTTTGATAGAGTTCATCATTTCTTCAGAAAGTAATTGCAGTGCTTTGCCGTTTTCCATGGTAATTTTTCTTCCTAGAAGGTCTTGGGATTGTATGCCAGTGGTTCCTTCATAAATAGCAGAAATTCGGATATCGCGCAAATACTGCTGTAAAATATAATCAGAACAGAAACCATAACCACCAAGTACTTGTACCCCGTTATTAACAGAAGTAATGCCCATTTCGGACGGGTAAGTTTTAACAACTGGCGTCAAAATCTCTAATAATAACCTATATTTTTCTCTACTTTCGGCATCTGGTAGCGATTGCGAAAGATCTTGATATCGGGAAGTTAAAAATACTAAACTTAAAGATCCCTCTGTAATTACCTTTTGCAAGAGCAACATTCTGCGTACATCAGGATGATTGATGATGAGGGTTTGTTCTTGGGACGCATCTTTTTTGCCTGTCCCTTGAAGCTCCCTACCTTGAGGTCTTTCTTTGGCATAGTTTACAGAGGCATGATAAGCTCCTGTAGCAATTGCCGCCGCTCCACGACCAACGGCAATCCTTGCGCCGTTCATCATCAAAAACATATACTTTAAGCCTTGATTGGGCTCACCCACTAACCATCCAGTGCAATCTTCTTTATCGCCAAAAAACAGGTGTGTGGTACAATAGCCTTTTTGACCCATTTTTTGAAAATCACCAACCGTAGCTACATCATTATCTTCCAGATTACCGTCTTTGTCGAGTCGGTTTTTGGGAACTACAAAAAGTGAAATTCCCTTGGTGCCCGCTGGTGCTCCTTTGATTCGAGCCAGAACAAGGTGTACAATATTTTCAGCACCCCTATAATCTCCTCCTGAAATGAATATTTTTTGTCCGTTTATTTTATAGGAATTTCCATCAGGTACAGCTGTGGTTACAATATCTGAAAGCGAGCTTCCTGCCTGTGGTTCGGTGAGGCACATGGTACCGCCCCATTCCCCGAGCATCATTTTGGGTACATAGGTGTCCCTAAGAAATTGATTTCCAAAATGTACAATCAATTCCGCAGCACCAATGGTTAATCCAATATAACCTGGTAAGTGGTTATTGGCTGCCTCCTGAATAAAGGCGGAAGCATTTATTGCCATCGAAGGCATTTGCATCCCTCCGGCTTCATACGAGAATGGTCCAGATAAAAAACCCATTTCACCCCCTGCTTTCATATATTTATTTACCTGTGGATGTACTATTATTTCTCCATCTTTAAAGTGTGCGGGGTTTTCATCCATCTCCCGGAAATAGGGGTAGAGCTCCTTATCTGAAAAATCCTTTACAGCATCTAGCATCATGACCATAGACGCTTCATCGTATTCCGAAAACCGTTCCTGTTCTAATACACTTTTGAGATCGTGAACATTAAACAACAAAAATTTAAGGGTTTCCATTTCTATATACGTATTGACCATAACAATTAAATTAAAGATTTAAGAGGTCAAGTTAGGATTAATTAATAGGAATCTCATTAAACTAGTTTAATAAAATTAGAATCATCATTACTAATGAGATTAAGTAACTAAATTAATACAGGCATGGGATGTATCAAATTCTTAAAAAACAAATTTTAAATTTCAAAAAAAAGGAAAACGATGAACGTATCTGGGAATTAAACCCTTAGAGATTAAATTGCAGACGAAAGGGTATTGTTTGTTTGTAGTTAATGTGTTTATAATATCAAACCGAAAAAACTATCCCTTTCCCAAACGTTTTCTAAGTTTTGAAAGTCCAACTGGAGTTAATCCCAAATAGGAGGCAATTAAATATTGAGGCACGCGTTGAAAAAGGTCTGGACGTTTTGCTAACAATCGCAAATAACGTTCCTCGTTAGTACGGCTATTAAAACGCTCTACTCTAGTGAAAATTTTCATAAACGCTTCTTGCATGGACAAGCGACCAAAGCGCTCTAACTGGTGCGACCTTTCAAAGGAGTTTTCTGCATCAGATTTTTTTATCGCATAAACGACAGTAGCCTCTGAAGCCTTTAAATAATAATGGGAAGCAGTGCCTTTAACATAGGCGGGTAAATCGGTAAAAAAGAGATCATCGGTATAAAATTCTAGTACTTTTTGCTCGCCTTCGTCTAGCTTATAATAATAAATACAACCTATTGCCACATAATAAAAGTGGTCAACCAATTGTCCGGGTACAACCAAGGTTTCGCCTTTTTTCAGATCTATTCTTTTATAGTATTGAAGCTGTTCCCTGAGCACTTCATCGCTTATAGGTGTATAAGATAAAATCTTTTGCTTTAGATTTTCAAAATGAGTTGTTGGAGCTATTGTTTTCAAAACTTATTTTTATTATAATTATAATACAACGGTTTTACTATTTTCGTTTGATGTTTTTGAATGATTTGGGCTTAGAGAAAAGCTAATCTCTTGGGTAATGATTTCGATGCTTGATTTATTTACCTTCATAAAAAACTAACTCGTTGCACTTCTAAATCAAATACAAGGTCGTAAATAAAATTTAAAAACTATAAACTCTATGGAGGATTAATGAACTTTTTTTATTCCCCATTCAACTTTGTAATTCTTATTCATAAAACTTTAAATTTATGCAGACTACCACTTTTTTTGATATTCTTAAAAATCTTTTACATAAATTGACCATATTTTTGCAATACCTTGCAAATAAAATTCAGTTTATCGTTTCAGACAAGAACTGAATGAACTAATTTCTAAGCCTGTTACAAATTAAATTAAAGCATGATTAAAGATTCTATCCTGAAAATAATTCAAACAAGCGCTTTGGGGAGATTAATAGCTGGATTTTATTTTTTACAAAAAAATCATCTCACCAAATCAGGATGGAAAAAAAGTGTTATAACGAGGTTGCCTTTAGACAAAAATGGAGAAGAATTACCTTGGTTTAACTATGGTTTTATCTATTTTTTGACTCCGAAATTAACGAAAGAACATTCCATATTTGAATATGGTAGCGGTAATTCTTCTATTTGGTTTAGCAAAAAGGTTAAAAAAATAGTTTCTGTAGAACATAACGAGCAGTGGTTTTCTAGGATGAAAATTGTTTTCACTAAACATCCTAATATCTCTTATTTATATAAAGACCTCGAGTCTGGAAGTTATCAAAAAGAAATTGTCAATTACGATAAGGTTTTTGATATTATTGTTATCGATGGCCGTGAAAGGGTGGCTTGTGCTTTAAACTGTTTAGGCGCCTTAAAAGATGACGGTGTTATTATATTCGATAATTCTGACAGAATAAAATATCTGAAAGCCTACGATTTTCTTATATCGGCAGGTTTTAAAAGAATAGATTTTTATGGTATGGGGCCCATAAGTGCACACGCTTCGTGTACGTCTGTTTTTTATAAAGATGCTAATTGCCTTTCTATTTGATTCATTGCTTAGCGACTATACCTCTCCTAACATTTTACGATGTCATAATCCATTCTTGAACCAAATGCACTTTTTCTTTAGGTACAAAAAAACAGTTTCGCACCCCATCGTCCTCTTTTCTGATAATTATTTCTACATGTTTTAAACCTTAAACAGTATGATTATAAAATCCATAACCATGTTTTATCATAACAACCTCTAAATCCTTTTCAATTTTATTAAAAAGAGTTTCACTAATGATGATGGGTTAATATAACGTTCAAGGGCATACGCTTCTAAATTAGGATTAATTTGGCATTCAAGGATACAATAGCAGCCAATGTTAGCAACTACATCAAAAAAGGTGTCCATTTTTTTTATGAGACCGATAAATTATTTATGAATACTTAAAATTTTCAGCTTTTTTCCAAAATATCTCCCTAGTTAAAAAACTAGTTTAATTTGTTTTTAGATAAAAATGTGGGTAGTTTTTAATAGGTACTTTCAGCTTTCCTGAAGGATTAATCTTTATCTTATCTGGCAATATGGGCGAAAATAAATAATTTATATTCCTGATGGCCCAATTTAGTTTTGGAGCATAGATGCTACTTCGAAAAAAAAAGCTTCATCATTAAAATTATAGCTTTTAAAATGCGTAAAAATATACTTAATCAAAACTATAAGTTTAACTTGTGTTATCTCTTAAAATAAGATTGAAAGCTGTGATTATCTCTAAAAAATATAATGAATTCCGAAAAGCAGCGGTTTAGAGGAATAAAAATAAAGACCTCTGCCGTACAAGAATCAAGAACAACCTGCCGTATGGCAGGAGTTAGTTTGTTTATTTTTAGCCTGTGGCTCTTGCAACTTGATTCCTAAATCCTGTTACTTCAAATGGTATATATTCAGACCGTTTCAAGATAAAATTAAATAAATTCGTATTCAAAAAAATCTTTTAATCATTTGTATATAAGTGGTTAAGTCATATTTTTATGGTATTAAATTACAGAAACAACCCACTTTAGCAGATACAATTTGTGATTTGCGAGCAAGAAAGATAAAAACCACATTTTTCACTCAAATAAACGGACTAATCGACTGGGATAGTATCGAAAAACTAATAGAGGCTATTACTCTAAGGGGAAAAGTGTTGTAGGTAAGACCTCCTATAGCGGTTTGCTACTATTTAAAATATGCCTTTTGCAGAGTTGGTAGGGCTTAAGTAATAATGAAGTGGCGTTAAAAAATAGTCGAAATGTAGCTATAAAATCGGAAGAGGTACTACTTATAAAATCATAAGCATTGTTCTTAGCTAAGAAAGAACTAATAATCAAACAAAAAACAATTGGTGAAAAAATATACCAAGAATATCTTAACTTTTTGGGTTACATAGGTTTTGTAGGTTAAAAAAATAATCTAAGACTTGGGATCACCACTATTTTTCAGCGTAATTATTTAAACTTATAAATTATATTTATCTTTATAAAATAATTTTTGTGAGTTAAAATAACGATAAGTTATGAAAAAAATTGTTTTAAATATCTATTTAATTATTGTAACGCTCAATATCTCTTGCGCTCAAGAAACCGAAAACAAAGTTTCTGAGGTCAATAGCCCACCTTTTTCGGCTGAGTTATTGGTCGATGAACTGCAGATACCGTGGGGGCTGACTTTCTTGCCTGACAACAGCTTATTAATAGCCGAAATTGAAGGGAAAATCATTCATTTTAAAAATGGTGAAAGAAAAGAAATCTCAAATGTTCCAGAAGTTTATAGAAGAGGTCAAGGCGGATTGATGGACATTGTTCTACATCCAAAATACAATGAAAATGGGTGGATATATTTTACGTATTCCTCCGAAGAAGGAGATAATAAAGGGGGTAACACAGCATTAATGCGCGCCAAATTAAGAGATAATGCCTTGGTCGAAAAACAACTTTTATACAAAGCAACGCCAAATACTACCAAGGGCCAGCATTTTGGATCAAGAATTGTCTTTGACAACGAGGGTTATTTATACTTCTCAATTGGTGAAAGAGGCGACAGAGATATAAATCCTCAGGACATTACCCGCGACGGCGGAAAAATATACCGTTTAAACGATGATGGCAGCATTCCGGGAGACAATCCGTTTGTAAATTCAGAAGGAGCAAAAAAAGCTATTTATAGTTATGGTCACCGAAATCCACAAGGCTTAGTTAAACATCCAGTAACAGGAGAAATATGGGATCATGAACACGGTCCACAAGGCGGAGATGAAATAAATATTATTAGAAAAGGAGCAAATTTTGGATGGCCTGTAATTACTTATGGTATTAATTATAGCGGTACACCTATTACCGATAAAACTAAAATGGATGGTATGGAGCAACCCTTGCATTATTGGACTCCATCAATAGCACCAAGTGGCATGGCATTTGTAACGAGCGATAAATACAAAGGAATGAAAGGTGACTTATTAGTTGGCTCCCTAAAATTTCAATATTTAGAGCGTTTGGTGATAGAAAATAATATCGTAACAAAACGAGAAAAATTATTACCAGAAATAGGTAGAGTTCGTGATGTAAAAGAGGGACCTGATGGCTTAATGTATGTTGCTGTTGAAGGAAAAGGGATCTATAAATTAGTTCCAAACGAATAAATTTTAGGTTTTAAGTGCTCAAATGGAAGTTTCAAATGATAAGTTTATAGTGGTTATCAGTTTACTAATTTCAACTGCTTTATTTAGTTAAAGCTTTAAAATCCATAAAAGTTAAATTTTTACGTCCAGTTATTTTAAAATCAATGTATTTTTTTTAGTAATCAGAAAATATTTATTAAAAAATATCCCTTATTTATTTTGAACTCATTAAATTTTACTTTTACTATCAGGACTTTAAATCTAGAATTTCTAATTTCGTATTTTTATACTCGAACTTTTTACTCAATATTTTAGTACTTTATTTTTTAATTTAAACTTGCGCTTGAACTTTAACTTTTTTTCAAATTGTTAAATTTATACATCAAAACATTGTTACATTAAAGCATAATTGAATTAGCATATTTTAAATTGAATCAGATTTTAAAAAATAATAAAATAAAAATATGAAGTTTTTTTTTATAGGATATTTGGCAATCACTACCATCACTTCTTTGTTAGTATTTCAAGACAATAGTCTTGAAAAAAGTATAGAGAGAGGTGGTGATATTTATGCCGGTTTTTGCGTGAATTGCCATTTGGCAAAAGGAGAAGGGGTTAAAAACACCATCCCTCCATTAGTAGCATCGGATTACTTAATTAAATTTAGAGAAGAAAGTATCAGAGGTGTTAAATACGGTCAAAGAGGAAAAATTGTGGTAAACGGAGTAACTTATAACGGCGTAATGCCGCCCATGGGTTTAAGCGACGATGAGGTTGCCGATGTGATGAATTATGTTTTAAATTCGTGGGGAAATAAATCAAAAAAAATGGTTACTCTAAGTGAGGTAATTCAGCTTAAAAAGTTGAAATAAATAAATTACATCCGCATAGAACCATTGATGTATCTGAATCAAGAGTGCTGCTCTACAGGCCACAAAACAATGCATCTAATCAGAAATTATAATATTTTTGGCTTGGTTCTAGTCTATTATTTCTTTTCTTAGCCATAAATTATCCTAAACCTTACACCCGACACAGAGATTACATGAATTCTATTTATTTATCATTTTTTATTTATCATAAGAATCTATGGCGTCTTTAACGGAGCCATGCATTTTAAGCAGTCTGGCGGCTTCGGTATAACTAACCCCCAAACCTTCAACAACATATCTAGTGCCTCTATCTACAAGCTTATCATTGCTTAATTGCATATTGACCATTTTGTTGCCTTTTACCCTGCCAACTTTTATCATTAATGCAGTCGAAATCATATTCAAAACTAATTTCTGAGAAGTACCACTTTTCATTCTGGTACTTCCTGTGATAAACTCAGAGCCTACATTCAATTCAATAGGAATATCGGCGGCTTTTGCCAAAGGTGAACCTGGATTGTTCGTAATACAAGCAGTAAGAATTCCGTTTACTTTACAAGTCTCTATGCCACCAATAACATAAGGTGTTGTTCCCGAGGCTGCAATACCAACAACAACATCAAGGTCATTAATAGCATGTTCCTTTAAATCTAGCCAAGCTTGGTTAACATCATCCTCTGCATTTTCAACCGCCTTTCTAATAGCAGTGTCACCACCAGCAATAATTCCAACAACACGTTCATGTGGAATACCAAATGTAGGCGGAATTTCAGAAGCGTCTAAAATACCTAATCTTCCACTAGTACCAGCCCCAATATAAAATAAACGACCGCCTTGTTCAAAACGGCTTGCCAAAGCATCAACCAATAAAGTGATTTTAGGAATAACCAAACGTACCGCATCTGCAATTTTTTGATCTTCGTTATTTATATTCCCTAAAATGGTTGTGGTATCCATTTTTTCCAAATCATTATAATCTGAAGGGCTTTCGGTTATTTTTTTGTACTTCATATATTTACAACAAGCGAATACTTTGATTTCTAAAATTATCTAATAAACTATCCTCAGGATTAAGTTCTGTGATCATGGTATCAATAGCATTAATTTCACAGGTTTTATACCGCTGTTTAGAATTTAACTTTTCTGATACAGACAAAAGTACTGTTTTCTTTGAAGATTTTACAATGGCTTTTTTCACCTGTACACTTTCAAGATCAAATTCAGTAAGTCCAAAATCTACATCAACATAGCCCGTACCAATAAAACTAAAATCTACATTAATATCTAAAAGTTGATGAATTACGCTTGCGCCTACAGAAATTTGAGATTCCTTGGACAATCTTCCGCCAATAAAAATAACCTCGGCTCCTTTTTTTGTTAGTAACTCCAAGGCAACTACAGGGCTAGTAGTAAAACAAGTTATTTCTAATTTATTCGGAATTAATTTTGCCAATTCAAAGCAAGTGGTTCCTCCGTGAATTAAAATTATATTTCCTGTCTTTAATAAGGACAATGCTTTTTCAGCAATTTTTATCCTTATCCCACCATAGAAAGAGATAATAATACAAGTACGCCGGCAGATCCTGCTTTATAACTTTAAAATAAGTGCCTAAAAATTAACTTTTAGGCACTTTTCATTTTTTTAACTACTCTGGATGAAGACAAGAACAGGTCTTGATATTTTAGTTCATGATGTGAACCTCCAAAACTCTTTTAAAGGCAATATCGCTTTATTATGCAATAATGCGTCCGTTGATGCCAATTTGATGCCAGCAGCCTTATCCTTTAAAAAAATGTTTGGAAAAAGATTCATCAAATTATTTGGTCCACAACATGGTTTTTTCACCAATGCACAAGATAATATGATCCAAACAGATCATTTTATCCATCCTTTTTTAAATATTCCAGTGTATTCTTTGTATTCTGAAACACGAATACCTACAGTTAGCATGTTAGAAGGGATCAACCATTTATTTGTAGATTTACAAGATATAGGCTGTCGCATGTACACCTATATTTATACCTTGACTTTATTAATTGACGCTTGTGAAGATATAGATATCGAAATTGTTATTCTTGACAGGCCCAATCCATTAAATGGGGAAACTTTAGAAGGCAATATTTTAGATTTAAAATTTTCCTCATTCATAGGGCTATACCCAATTCCAGTTCGTCATGCTTTAACCATAGGCGAGGTAGCCTTAATGCACCAGCAATTTTGGTCTAAAAATAATACCAAAATAAACATTGTTAAAATGCAAAACTGGACACGCAATATGTTTTTTGAAGACACAAAATTACCATGGATTTTGCCGTCTCCAAATTTACCGAGGACAGAAAGTGCTTTAACATTCCCCAGTGTAGTATTGTTTGAAGGAACTGTACTTAGTGAGGGAAGAGTAACAACACAGGCACTAGAAATAGTAGGCCATCCTAAAATAGCTTCTTATGCTTTTTTTAGTCAACACCTAGAACATAGTTTAAAAAAAACTAAACTAAAAGGTGTGGCCATAAGACCCATAAATTTTACCCCAACTTTTGATAAACATAAGGAAAAGGTATGTGGCGGTTTTCAATTACACATTACCGATAAAAATAGCTACCAACCTTGGCGCACAGGACAATGGTTGATGCAAGAATTATTTCATTATTTAGAAGATGATTTTAAATGGTTATCACCACCTTTTGAATACGATTACACCAACTTCCCTATTGATATTATTAATGGCACCGATACCTTGCGACATTGGGTTGAAAATAAAGAACCTTTAGATTTTTTGAACTCATTAGAAGAGTTTGATGAATACAAAAACCAGTTAAATAGTATTAAATTATATCGTTAATTGTTGAATTAAGTTTAAATTAAGGCCTAGATTTAACTATCAAATACTAGGCCTTTTTAATGAAAAAACATGAAAAAAATAGCACTACTTTTTATCCTCCTATTAGTTACTTCCTGTTGCGTATTTAAGCCAAAAATACCGCAACCCGAAAGAGAGTTTAGAGGTTTTTGGGTGGCTACCGTTGTGAATATCGATTGGCCTAAAAATGGCAATGATGCTATCGAAAAACAGAAAAAAGACTATCTAGAATTACTAGATTTCTACCAAAAATTAAATTTCAATGCAGCTATTGTGCAAGTAAGAACCGCGGGTGACGCCTTTTATAAGTCAGGTTTTGCACCTTGGTCTCGCTACTTTACAGGAAAAGAAGGTATTGCTCCAAAAACCGAAGAGAATTTACTGGAATGGATGATTGCAGAAACGCATAAAAGAGGTATGGAATTTCATGCTTGGTTAAACCCCTACAGAGCTACCTTCAATTTAGACACCGAATCGTTAAGCGAAAAACATGATTATAACCTAAACCCAGATTGGATGTTGAAGTACGGCAAAAAGTATTATTACAATCCTGGACTTCCTGAAGTTCAAAAGCATTTAGTGAATATTATTGATGAAGTGGTTGCACAATATGATATTGATGCCATTCATTTTGATGATTATTTTTATCCCTATAAAATTGAAAATGAAGTTTTTGATGATGCGGAAAGCTTTGAAAACTATGGATTACCAAACCAATCTTTAGATGACTGGCGCAGGAGCAATGTAGATTCATTAGTGCTGAAAATTCATAAAAACATCAAAAAAGAAAAACCTTGGGTGCAATTTGGGGTAAGTCCGTTTGGAGTTTGGAAAAACAAAAGTACGGACCCGAGAGGTTCCGCCACGCAAGCTGGACAAACCAATTATGAGGATTTATATGCCAACCCCATTCTTTGGATGGAAGAAGGTTGGATTGATTATATTATTCCGCAAGCCTATTGGAGTATGGATTTACCGGTTGCATCCCACAAAGTGATTACCGAATGGTGGGCGGAAAATAGTCCGAATACCAATTTGTACATGGGCAGTGGCCCTTATAAAATCCGCAATAATGACGATAAAGCTTGGCACAAGAAACGAGAATTACCTAATCAAATAAAACTAAGTAGAAATACGGCTAAAGTACAAGGAAATGCTTTTTTCAGTGCCAAAAGCCTTATGCAAAGTAATGATGATGTGCTTAAAATATTAAAAAGAAACTATTACTCAAATATTGCACTACCGCCAATTTCTCCGTTAGCACCAAAAGCAACTCCTGCGGCTCCTTTATTAATTTCTAAAAATGATACGGGGAACGAGTTACAGCTTTTATTTGATAGTCTTGAACCCTTTAGATATGCTTTAGTCTATAAAAAGAAAGAAAAGCAAAATACCTTTTCACTGAACGATATGATTTTACCGCTTATACTAGTAAATGGAAAAACTTTAAGCATTCCACCGTCAGTATTAAAGAAGCATAATGAAATCGTCATACAATTTACTGATAAATTTGGTCGAGAAACCGAGCCTATTTTTATACTTTTAAAGCAAAACTAGACCAGATGATTCAAAAAGATAAAGGCGCTTGGGCTTGGGTACCTATTTTATATTTTACGCAAGGCTTGCCTTATGTTCTAGTGGTAACGGTATCTGTTATCATGTATAAGCAACTTGGCGTCAGCAATGAAGATATTGGTTTATATACCAGTTTACTGTACTTGCCGTGGGTAATAAAACCGTTCTGGAGTCCGTTTGTTGATTTAAAAAGCACCAAACGAAATTGGTTTTTAAGCATGCAATTCATCGTTGCGCTTGCATTATTTGGAGTTGGATTAACCACACCAACGAGCATGTTTTTCACCACTACCCTAGCCTGTTTTTGGATGGCTGCCTTTGCTTCTGCCACGAATGATATTGCTTCTGACGGCTATTATATGCTAGGATTAACCGAAAAAAAACAGTCCTTTTTTGTAGGCTTGCGAAGTACCTTTTATAGATTGGCGATGGTTACAGGGGAAGGATTATTGGTTTTTGGCGCTGGATTTTTGGAAGAAAAATATGGTGATCCTGCTAAAGCTTGGAGTATTACCATGACCGCAGCAGCATTTCTGATGTTATTATTAACCATTGGGAATTTCTTTGCAACTCCTAAATATGAGGCTTCGGGAACGGTGGCTATTCAAAAATCAAAAAGTTTTATGGAAGTGTTTATTACTTTCTTTAAAAAACCACAAATCGGAATTGCTTTAGCTTTTATTTTAACGTACCGATTGGGAGAATCGCAGTTGGTAAAAATGGCTTCTCCGTTTTTATTAGACAGTCCCGAAAAAGGCGGTTTAGGTTACACCACCAAAGAAATTGGTATTTTGTTCGGAACTATTGGGGTTATTGCACTTACCGTTGGGGGAATTTTAGGAGGCATTTTAATCTCTAGAGACGGACTCAAAAAATGGATGCTGCCCATGGTATTGTCCCTCAATGTTCCCAATATATTTTATGCGATTATCGCACTAACAAAAACGACCAATATTGTGGCCGTATCAGCTACCGTGGTTCTTGAAAAATTTGGCTACGGCTTTGGATTTGCTGCTTTTTTAATGTATTTAATTTATATTGCTGACGGAAAATCAAAAACATCACATTACGCTATTGCTACAGGCTTTATGGCTTTGGGCATGATGCTTCCTGGAATGATTAGTGGGTATATGCAGCAATGGCTGGGTTATGGGGGATTTTTCGTCTGGGTGGTTATTGCAGCCTTACCGGCATTATTCCTATTGAAATATTTAAAATATCCTGCTGATTTTGGTAAAAAAGAAATTCTGAATGATGAAGATACTACCGTATAATAAAATCAAACAAAAACTTTCAAAGCATGAAAAAATAGGTCAGTTTTTTATGCCTGCTGCATTTATTAATGATGAAGAAGAAGAAATTCAAGAGATAGAAAAACTAATAAAAGAGCAGCATATTGGCGGCTTATGCTTTTTTCATAGTCGCGCTAGTGCCGCTACTAATTTCGAAGGCAAAAAGAAGATTATTTATAACCAAAATAGCTTTGAAACCTTAAAAAAGTTGATTGAGCGCTATCAAAAAGTAGCTACATATCCTTTATTAATAAGTATTGATGCCGAATGGGGCTTGGCGATGCGAATAGAAAACACACCGCAATACCCATACGCTATTACGCTTGGCGCATTACAACATCAGTCGGATTTAATGTATGAAGTCGGAAAACAAATTGCTCAGGATTGTAAAGCTGCTGGAATTCATTGGAATTTAGCCCCTGTGGTGGATATCAACAATAATCCCAATAATCCAGTGATTGGTTATCGTTCTTTTGGAGAAGATAAACATATTGTTACACAGAAAGCTTTGGCTTTTGTGAAAGGTACAGAGAGCGAAGGTATTTTAAGCTGTCTAAAACATTTTCCAGGGCATGGCGACACAGAGGTAGATTCGCATTTAGACTTACCCTTAATTGCAAAATCAAAACAAGCCTTACTAGAAAATGAGCTTTTCCCATTTCAACAACTCATCAATAAAGGTGTAGATAGTATTATGGCTGGCCATTTGTCTATTCCTGCTTTGGCAGATGGCGATGCAATTCCCTCTAGTTTATCAAAAAAAATGTTGAAAGATTTGTTACGAAATCAAATGAACTTTAAGGGCGTGGTTATTTCAGATGCATTAAACATGTATGCGGTGTCTAAAAACTATCCTGTAAAAGGCGAATTAGAATGGTTGGCTTTCGATGCGGGTAATGATGTTTTATGTTTCGCAGAACATATCAAAGAAGGGATTGAAACTATTTACAAAAACGCATCAAACGAACAAATAGAAGCAAGTTTTGAACGTCTTTGGGCTTTAAAAGAAAAAGCTTTTATTGCCAAAAATTCGGATTATAAGGCAAAACTTAGCAATCCAAATTCTTTAAATAAAAAAATAGCAGCAGAAAGTATCACCCTTTTTAAAGGCAATTTAAATACGTTTAAAGAAGACCACTTTATAGGCATCGAAATTTCCATTGAAAACACAGAAGCTACATTTTTTGAGCATATCCAACGAAAAAAAACCTTTGCATATTACCAAACTTCTCAGTCCAAAATCTTAGAAATTCAGGATAAAATTATTGAAGAGGAGAACATCCTTTTAGCGATATATCCCCCTAAAGCAAAACCTGCCAACCATTTTGATATTCCTAAAGTAGAAATCGATTTTATAAATGAACTTTTAGCCACAAAAAAGTTGGTGCTTTATCTCTTTGGAAATCCTTATGTGCTGAATCATATTCATACCCATAATGCAAAAGCAATTGTTATTGTATACCAAAATTTCGAAGTTTTTCAAGAAGTAGCTGCACAACATTTTTTAGGTGAAATTATGGCGAAAGGAAAAATTCCCGTTTCAATTACAAGTGCCTTATGAAAAAAGAAAGATTACATACCAGAAAGGAATTGGCTGTATTTTTAAAAGAACTTGGTTTAAATCTAACTCCGGCTGAAGCTTTTCTTTGGAATCAATTAAAAGCAAGAAAATTTCAAGGGAAACGATTTACAAAACAGCATAGTATTGGCAATTATATTGTTGATTTTTATTGCCCAACTGAAAAATTAATCATTGAGTTAGATGGGGAAGTTCACAACAATCCTAACGCCATTGAATATGACGAAAACAGAACTAAATTCTTGGAGAACGTAGGATTTAAGGTCATGCATTTTGAAAACAAAATGATTTTTGAAAATTTAAGTGCTGTTTTGAAGGAAATAAATGATAATTTTAGTATCAAAAATAAATACTATTTAGCTCCTCCATTTAGACCTTTACTGAGCGCAGTCAAGCCATCGCTAAAAACTAAAGCTTACGATTTATACTCACCTTTGTTACACCATTGGAATTCATTTCCCTATTTGAAAAATTAGGAAACTAAAAAAATAAGATAATGAAAAAAACATTCAAAATATTAGGCCTCATGTCAGGCACTTCTTTAGACGGTCTAGACCTCGCCTACTGCCATATTTGGAAAGAAAAAGACACTTGGATGTTCGATATTAAAGAAAGCAAAAGTGTTTCTTATACTGACGAAATGCACTTGAAACTAAAAGATTCTATTTTTCTTACTGCGGACGAATTATTGATGTTTCATAATAGCTACGGCACTTGGCTGGGGCAACAAGCAAAAGCATTTATCAAAGAACAAAAGTTAAAAGTAGACTATATTGCCAGTCATGGGCATACAACCCACCACCAGCCTCAAAAAGGTTTCACCTTTCAAATAGGATCTGGGCAGCATCTAGCCAACGAAGCCGAAGTACCTGTAATTTGCGATTTTAGAACCAATGATGTGGCGTTAGGCGGACAAGGTGCGCCATTGGTACCGATTGGTGATCAACTTTTTTTTGGAGATTATGATTTCTGCCTAAATTTAGGAGGTATCAGTAATATTTCGTTTGATGTTCAAGGTACGCGAATCGCTTATGATGTTGGACTTGCCAATATGGGTTTAAATTATAGCACCCGAAAAGAAGGATTTAGTTTTGACGATGGCGGACAATTAGCCCGAAAAGGAAAAGTAAATCATATCCTATTAAACGCTTTAAATAGTTTAGCGTTTTATGATTTGCCTTTCCCTAAATCTATTGGTTATGAGTGGTTTGTAGAAAAAGTAGTTCCGATTATTGATAACGCAAATGACAGACTAGAAAATGTTTTACACACACAAGTATTACATGTGGCAGAAAAAGTGGCTAAAGAAATCTTGAAAAATACAACAAAATCTAAAAACACAGTTTTAGCAACGGGTGGAGGTGCTTTTAACCATTTTTTAATTGAAAGTTTACAGCACAACCTTGGCGAAACAGCAACAGTAATTGTTCCCCAAAAAAAAATTATCGAATTTAAAGAAGCTTTGATTTTTGCTTTGATGGGTGCTTTACGTGTTACCCGACAAACAAATGTCTTGTGCGCCGTTACAGGAGCAAAAAGAGATTCCTCGAGTGGCGTGGTTTATTTGCCTTCCTAGACTTCTGAAGACTTATTAGGTCAATAAAATACATTTATAGCTGTTAAATCTGAAAATTTATCCTAAACACTATAGATGGAAAAATAGCTGTATCTCTTTTAAAGTTTTATAATATTGAAACGAATACGAAACAAAAATACGCTAAAAAGGAAACTTTGTTATTCATAAGGTTCTGGACCAAACTTTGACAAAGTTTATCTACAACCGTAAAAAATTCCAAACCAACACAACTCCTCTTTTACTCCCAAATCAAAAAGAAAAATCTTAAATTTACAGCTCCGTAAAAAATGGAAAGTCTAACTCAAAAAATATAGATTTTCTAATAAAAACAGCATGCAAAAATTAGATTTTCAACACAATAAAGCAATCTTTAAAAAGAACAGATATGAAAAATATAGTAATACTAATCGGTCTAATGCTAAGCGGTAGTTTAATGATGGCACAGCAAAAAATGACGCCTGAGCTTTTATGGCAGGTAGAACGTGTGAGCATTATGGGACTCGACAAAGAAGGCACTACCCTATTTTTCTCGGTAAAAAAACCAAATATTGAAGAAAATAATTTTGATTCCAAATACTATAAAATGCCGATTTTGGGAGGCGAAGCGGTTGAGATTGAAAAAGAAGCTGCTAATTTCGTAGATAAAAATATATCTCCTGATGGTATCCACAAATTGTTTCATAAAGAAGTCGCTATTGAAGCCATAAAAGGAACAGATGTCTATAAAAACCTAGATAAATCAGATGTGTATATTTTTTCAGATTTAGATATTCGCCATTGGGATACTTGGCAAGATGGGAGCTACAACCATGTGTTTTACAAAAAAACTGATGCAGAAGATGAAACAGGCATCGATATCATGCCAAACGAACCTTACCACACGCCACAACGTCCTTTTGGCGGCGATGAAGATTATATTTGGTCGCCTGATAGTAAAAACATGTACTACGTAAGTAAAAAACTAAAAGGGAAAGCCTACGCTACCAGCACCAATACGGATATTTACAAGTATAACCTAGCAACCAAAACCACCGAAAATATTACTGCTGACAATAAAGGATATGATAACAATCCTGCTTTTTCATCTGAAGGAGCTTTAGCTTGGTTACAAATGAAAACAGATGGTTACGAAGCTGATAAGAATGATATTATTGTATTGCACAATGGTGTGAAACTGAATTTAACCGAAAGATGGGATGGTACTGTTAATAGTTATTTATGGCAAAACGACGGAAAGGATATTTATTTTACAGCTCCTGTTGATGGCATCATTCAGCTTTTTAAAGTAAATTATTCTAGCAAAAAACGTATTGCACCTGCAATAGAACAACTTTCTGAAAGTCAGTTTGATGTTACGGGCATCATCACACAGAAAAACAACATGCTATTGGTTACCCGAACCGATATGAACCACGCAGCTGAAATTTTTAGTTTTAATTTAAAGGACAAAAGCTTCAAGCAATTAACGAATATCAATACAGAATTATATAGCGGTATTGACATGCCTAAAGTCGAAAAACGTTATGTTACGACTACGGATGGTAAACAAATGTTAGTTTGGGTTATTTTACCGCCGAATTTTGATGCGACTAAAAAATATCCAACTTTATTGTACGCACAAGGAGGACCACAATCGGCATTATCACAATTTTATTCGTACCGTTGGAATTTCCAATTGATGGCTTCACAAGGCTATATTATCGTTGCGCCAAATCGTCGCGGAATGCCAGGTCATGGTGTGGAATGGAACGAGGCGATTAGCAAAGATTGGGGCGGCCAAGTGATGGACGATTACCTTTCTGCTATAGATGAAGTTGCCAAAGAATCGTATGTTGACAATGACCGCCTGGGTGCTGTTGGCGCCAGTTATGGTGGGTATTCCGTTTTTTATTTAGCAGGAATTCACAACAATCGCTTTAAATCGTTTATCTCGCATGATGGTGTTTTTGATACCAGAAGTATGTACGGTACTACCGAAGAATTATTCTTTGTAAACCACGATTTTGGAGGTTCGTATTGGGATAAAAATAATACCACAGCACAAAAAGCTTACAACGAGTTTAATCCTATTAACAAGGTTTCGAACTGGAATACACCAATTTTAATTATTCAAGGTGGTAAAGATTACCGTGTGCCTATCGAGCAAGGTTTGAGCGCTTATCAAGCGGCACAACTTTTAGGAATAAAAAGTAAATTATTATATTTTCCAGAGGAAAACCATTGGGTGTTGAATCCTCAAAATGCTTTGGTTTGGCAGCACGAATTTTTTAAATGGTTAAAAGAGACACTTTAAATTCCACATAATAAAAAACGTTTGTCCTGATATAAAATAATCTGTAAACCTTATTTTTGCAGCAAAAGTAAAATATGAAATTAACCTTACGTTTAGCCGCTATTTACAACCTACTTTGGGGTACTTGGGTCGTGTTATTTCCTAACCATTTTTTTAATTTGGTGGGTATGGAACCACTAAATCACCCGATGGTTTGGCAAGGTATGGGCATGGTGATTGGCGTTTATGGCTTGGGTTATTGGTGGGCATCTTACAACCCAATGAAACATTGGCCCATTGTTGCAGTAGGTTTTTTAGGAAAAATATTTGGCCCTTTAGGTTTTATCTTCAATTATATAAAAGGTGAGGTGCCGTTTGAATTTATTTATACCCTGCTCACCAACGATTTTATCTGGTGGATTCCCTTCTTTTTAATTCTTAAAAAAGTACATACGGATTATAAATGGAAACTTTCGTGATCAAATTCTTGCGCATACTCCTTATCGGATTTTACTTCTTCGCAGGGAGCTATCACTTTATAAATCCTGTTTTTTATATTGGTTTAATTCCTGATTACCTACCTTATCCTGAATTTCTTAATCATGCGAGTGGTTTTCTTGAAATGGTGTTAGCTGTTGGTGTTGCCATACGCAAAACGCGATTATTAGCAGTAAAAGGCATCATTACTTTATTGGTGCTTTTTATTCCGTCGCATGTTTATTTTATTCAGATAGGCTCTTGTGTTGATACTGCCTTTTGTGTACCGCCTTGGGTTGCTTGGCTTCGTTTATTGCTTGTACATCCATTATTAATCCTTTGGGCTTGGGCCGTAAGAAAAACAAATTAATATGACTTTAGACATCGCACGTTTGATAATAGATTTTGGCTTTTTGATTCTTATTTGGGCCGTACAACTGGTTATTTACCCATGTTTTCAGTACTATTCCAAAGATAATCTTATAATTTGGCACAAAAGTTATACGGCGAGAGTGAGCTTGATTGTGTTCCCCTTAATTTTGAGTCAATTCACTTTGGCTTGTATTCAATTGTGGCGGCTTCAAAATTGGTATACGATATTGAGTATGCTCATCATTATTATACTTTGGTTACTCACCTTTTCAATATTTGTGCCCTTGCATCAAAGTATCGATAACAATTCGTCCGTTGATAAGGTTTGCCAAAAACTAGTTCAGAAAAATTGGATGCGTACCGTACTTTGGTCTGCGCTTTTTGTCATTTCTCTGATATATTTTAGCTAGAAATTAAGGGATAAGCCAATATCAAAAAACAAGTATTGTGGAGCTGAAAAAAAAGGCAATGATTAAATTTATGTTTTAAAATAGCATCAAAACCCTTTTTCACTTACTCAAATACATTTTTCTACGTGCATATAAGTTGTAAAACTCATCATCTTTTAAGCTATCAATAAATAAAATACTTTCACCTGTACTCTTCATTTCAGGGCCTAAGTTTTTATTTACATTATGGAATTTCTCAAAAGAGAAAACGGGTTGTTTAATAGCGTAGCCTTCTAATTGAGGATTAAAATTAAAGTCTTTTACTTTCTTCTCGCCTAACATCACTTTAGTCGCATAATTCACATAAGGCTCTTTATAGGCCTTTGAAATAAATGGTACGGTACGCGAAGCTCTAGGGTTTGCTTCTATAATATACACAATATCGTCTTTGATGGCGAACTGAACATTGATGAGTCCCACAGTGTTCAAGGCCAGTGCAATTTTCTTGGTATGGTCCTTTATTTGCTGCATCACAAATTCGCCTAAATTAAAAGGCGGTAAGGTAGCGTTAGAGTCTCCTGAGTGAATTCCACAAGGCTCAATATGCTCCATAATCCCAATAATATACACATCTTCGCCATCACAAATGGCATCAGCTTCTGCTTCAATAGCGCCATCTAAATAATGATCTAGCAATAATTTATTGCCTGGTATTTGTTTTAAGAGATCAATCACATGTTCTTCTAATTCTTTTTTGTTGATCACAATTTTCATCCCTTGCCCTCCTAAAACGTAGGAAGGTCTAATTAAGAGGGGGAAATCTAATGTATCAGAAAGTGCCAAGGCCTCATCTGCCGTTTCAGCAACGCCAAATTCAGGAAAAGGAATGTTATTTTCTTCGAGTAATTTCGAGAAACTACCTCTATCTTCCGCTAAATCAAGGGATTTAAAGCTTGTTCCTATGATTTTTATACCGTATTTATCTAACTTTTCGGCTAGTTTCAAGGCTGTTTGTCCACCTAATTGTACAATTACCCCTTCTGGTTTTTCGTGTAAAATGATGTCGTAAATATGTTCCCAGAAAACTGGTTCAAAGTATAATTTATCAGCCGTATCAAAATCTGTAGAAACCGTTTCAGGATTACAGTTGATCATAATGGTTTCGTAACCGCATTCTGCTGCGGCTAAAACTCCGTGAACGCAGCAATAATCGAACTCAATTCCTTGTCCGATTCGGTTTGGGCCTGAACCTAAAACCACAATTTTCTTTTTATCGGTAACAATACTGTCGTTCGCTACGTAACGTTTTCCGTCAGGAGTTTCTATTTCTTCTTCGAAAGTGGAATAGTAATACGGTGTCATCGCTTTGAATTCCGCGGCACAGGTGTCCACCAATTTAAAGACCCTATTGATATTGAGTTCTGTTCTTTTTTTATGGACTTCACTCTCGTAACAATCGAGCATATGCGCTATTTGGCGATCTGCAAACCCTTTTTGTTTCGCCTCCAATAAAATATCCCTAGGCAAAGTTTCAATCGTGTAAGTCTCAATTTCTTTCTCTAATTTATGCAGTTCTTCATATTGTTTTAAGAACCACATATCAATCTTGGTAATTTCGTGAATTCTGCTCAACGGAATCCCTAATTGTATCGCATCATAAATAATAAACACCCGATCCCAACTTGGGATGGTAAGTTTACTGATGATTTTATCATAATCTCTTAAACCTTTGCCGTCGGCTCCTAAACCGTTTCTTTTAATTTCTAAGGATTGTGTTGCTTTGTGCAAAGCTTCTTGGAAGGAACGCCCAATGCCCATTACCTCACCAACAGATTTCATTTGCAAACCTAAAGTACGGTCTGATCCTTCGAACTTATCAAAATTCCAACGTGGAATTTTAACGATAACGTAGTCTAAAGTTGGTTCGAATAAAGCGGAAGTTGACTTCGTAATCTGATTTTGTAACTCATCTAAATGATACCCAATAGCCAATTTTGTGGCTATTTTTGCTATGGGATATCCTGTTGCTTTTGAGGCTAATGCCGAAGAACGAGATACTCTTGGGTTGATTTCTATGGCAATAATATCTTCTTTTTCATCCGGACTTACCGCAAATTGTACATTACAACCACCAGCAAAATCGCCGATACTCCGCATCATGTGGATGGCCATATCTCGCATGCGCTGATAGGTTCTGTCTGATAAAGTCATAGCGGGTGCAACGGTAATAGAGTCGCCCGTATGAATGCCCATAGGATCCATATTTTCTATCGCACAGATAATCACGACGTTGTCGTTTTTATCACGTAATAATTCTAATTCGTACTCTTTCCAGCCCATTAAGGCCTTATCAATCATCACCTCGTGAATGGGTGAAATTTCTAAACCACGACTCAATAATTCATCAAAATCTTCAGCTTTATATACGATGGATGCTCCCGCTCCACCCAAGGTGTAGGAGGCTCTAATCACCAAAGGAAATCCAAACTCTTGAGCAATTTCTTTCCCTTTTAAGAAAGATGTTGCTGTTGCTTGAGGTGCCATGCCAATGCCAATTTTCAACATTAAATTCCTGAATTTCTCACGATCTTCGGTAATGTTAATCGCATCGATATCCACGCCTATTAATTCTACCCCAAAATCTTTCCAAATACCTTTTCCATCCGCCTCAATACACAAATTTAAAGCCGTTTGTCCACCCATTGTTGGCAAAACAGCATCAATATTGGGATGTTTTTTTAAAATCTCAATGATCGATCTTGTATTCAAAGGCTTTAAATAAATATGATCTGCCATGCTCGGATCCGTCATAATCGTAGCAGGGTTGCTATTGATTAAAATAGTTTCGATCCCATCTTCACGCAAAGAGCGCAAGGATTGCGAACCCGCATAATCAAACTCACAAGCTTGACCAATGACAATAGGGCCTGATCCAATTATTAAAACAGATTTAATATTTTTATTCTTCGGCATGGTACTAATATTTTATTGCGTGTTGTGCATTTTTTTAAAAATAGGCAAAAAAAAAGGTGTTACTTAAAAAAAGTAACACCTAATATTTTGAAAATCAATTCAATCATTTATTTTTTATGTCTTGTCTCTGAAGATACAGTTAACTTTTTTCTTCCTTTTGCTCTTCTTCTAGCAATTACTTTTCTTCCATTTACAGACGCCATACGTTCTCTGAAACCATGTTTGTTTTTTCTTTTACGCTTTGATGGCTGATATGTTCTTTTTTGTCCGGGCATTTTCTAATACTTTTTAATGTTTTCGAAACCGCGGTTCTGTCCGCAAAATCTGGGCGCAAATATACAAAGAGTTTTTGCTTTGGCAAATCTAATTTAAAAAATATTTCAGTTTGTTTTTATTACTTTTGCCAAACTAAAAATTTGAACATAAAATTAACCCGAATAAATTTACAAAAAACATGTTTAATAAGATACTTAAATTAATACTAGCAGGTTTAATAATTGCTTATGCCGTTTATCAGTTTACTCAAGGCAATATTGGAAATGGTATTTTTTTAATCCTTTTTTCAACAATATTCATTTTTCTATATTTTAGAAATGAAATTATACTTCTCGCCTTTTTAAGAATGCGAAAACAAGATTTAGCAGGCACCGAAAAATGGTTATCTAAAATTAAAAATCCAGAAGCTGCTTTAACGGTTAAACAACAAGGTTATTACAACTACTTACACGGTATCATTTTTTCGCAAACCAATTTAACCACTGCCGAAAAATACTTTAAAAAGGCACTAAAACTAGGTTTAACGATGGATTACGATATTGCTATGGCAAAGCTTAGTTTAGCCGGTATCGCCATGCAGAAGCGCAGAAAACGAGAAGCGACATTACTTTTAAATGAAGCTAAAAAACTAGACAAGCAAAATATGCTTACCGATCAGATTAAAATGATGAAAGAGCAGATGAAGAAAATTTAATTTAATGTAGCAATTTTTTAATGTAACAGTGTATCAATTGTTGATTTGAAAATTTGAAAATGATTATTAATGTGTAAATGTAATAATGCATTTAATATAACAATTCGTTGATTTAAAGATTTTTTTATTGTTAATTGATAATTGTTTTATTGAAAACTGGCGGCTCAGCGGAGTCGAAACTTAAGAATGGCAAAAGTAGCAAGCTGTTCTATGTAAAATTTATTAGTCGCAAAACATTTCAAACTTCCAAATACCTAATTATCCAGGAAACTAAATATTCCAAAAATTTAAAATGTATTTTACGGATGCGAGTTTTTAAAATATTTTTTTGTCTGTCAGTCAAATCAAGCGTTTTAAACTTTGTCCTTCCTAATTTGTGAGTTTGCAATTATTTGCAAGCCCTTTTTACATTTGAAGGCTTAAATTCAGTTTTGCTCCCAATGTATTAGAAATCCGCAAAACGGTTTCAAAAGTTACATTTCCAGTACTATTTTCAAGTCGTGATATTTGTGCTTTCTTAACCCAAACTAATTCCCCCAATTGTTCCTGTGTTAATTTTCTCTTTTTTCGGGCGGTTTTAGATGCTACGGATTAAAGCAAAATAAAATCCATCTAAAAAATCATTGCCCAACTAAAAAACAACTGAAAGATGAAATTTTCAATTTTTCATTTTCAACTTTCAATTATCTAATGAGCTACCTTATAATATCCTTTATTCGGAATTTCTATAGTGTATTTTTTGCGTGTAGTATTATTTAAATGCGGCTCTCTTAACCACGGGTTGTGGCGTTTTAAAATTTTATAATTAATTTCATATTGCTTCGCAAAACTGGCAAAATTGGTTATTGGCTCATTTATTTCTACATTAAAAGTAGGTGCTTTTGTGTACATATCTTCTTTAGCAATATCAAATCCATATTTTTCAGGGTTTGATAAAATTTCTTTGATCGCTAAAATTCTAAACACATAACGTCCAGTTTCTTGCCCTAACAACAAATCGTAATAAGCGTTTACATCTTGAGCGGTTAAGTGCCTCTGGATACCAAAAGAACCAGCATTATAGGATGCAGCGGCCAATGTCCAATTTCCAAATTTTTGTTTAGATTTTTTTAGATAATCACAAGCAACTTCAGTCGCTTTTTCTATATGGTAGCGCTCATCAATATTCTCATTAATTTCAAGACCATACTCTTTTCCAGTAGTTTTCATAATTTGCCAGAAACCAGCCGCTCCAGCAGAGGAAACTGCATTTTCTAAAGCACTTTCGGCAACGGCTAAATATTTAAAATCATCAGGAATACCATTTTTGGCCAAAATTGGTTCTATAATTGGGAAATACTTATTGGCTCTTTTCATTAATAAAACCGCATTCGACTGCCAGTAGGTATTCACCAAAAATTCACGGTCAACACGTTCCATGATTTCTGGATCATCAAAAGGAACTTTCTCACCTGCGAAATTTAAATCCTCCGGAATTTCAATAGCCGTTATTTTGTAGCCTGTAGCGTTATTCTCTGTTGGCAGTTTTTTATTTAAAAGTACATTCTCCTCCGTTGATTTTTGCACGGCAAAAATTAAAGTACTGATCACAAAAAGCACCCCTAATAACATCAAAACGTTTTTCAAAAATTTCATAATCATAGTGTTTTAGCGGTTCAAAGGTATTAAACTTTCGTTATATAGAACTTTCGTTTTCTAAAATAATTGTGGGAAGGTGCTCATTGAACCATTTGGCCCTGTGAATAATCATGGTATGAGTGCCATTTTTAACAGTTAAACAGTTTTTTATATTTATTATTGGAAATACAGGATCTTTATCTCCTTGAATATGGACTAAATTTGGAATAGTTGCACTTTCTTTCCAATTCACAATTTTATCGATAGACCAGTCTATATAGTATTTATCTCTTACGGATAAATATTTTTCGTAAAGCGCTAAGCGTTTGGTAACCGTTTCTCCAAAAGCATATTTTGCCAATAATTCCACATTATTTACCAGCCCCGTAGGTAGTAATTTATGAATTTTAGTGTGTTTAGCAAACAACATACGTTTGGGTAGCTCTTGTGCGGACTTAACACTCGAAATAATTATGATTTTTCGAGTAGCGATGTGCTTTGCCATTTCCTGAACCAATAGCCCCCCAAACGAAACGCCTATTAAAACAGGGTTTTTATGCTGAATTTTAGCACACATTCTAATAGCGTAATGATCAAGACTTTCATTTTTTTCTGGTACGAACCAAGTTAGTTCATATACATCAAAAATCGCTGTATCTAATTTAATATGTTCAAATATCAAGGACGATGCCGACATGCCGGGCATTAAATAAACGGGTATTTTCAAAGTAGTCGTCATAAAGTAAACAAACACAAAGCTAGGAAGTTAACGATAATTTTATTAATTTTGTTATCTAGTTTTTTCATAGCGCATATTTTTTTACCTATTGATAGATGAAACCAACCACCATTGAGAACATGTATTGGTTTTAGAAATCCAAATAAATCAAAATCAAATCTATATGAATGAAGTACAAATTAAAGACAATAGTTTCTTGCGTCAATACGAGACTAGTGTCGATGGTCATTTAGCAAAGATTGAGTATTCTTCACAAGAACGCAAAGTTTTCTTAACTAAATTAATAATTCCTGAAGAAATCACTAGGGATGGTTTTAAAGAAGAATTTATCGAAGCTGTTCTAAATGATATTCAAGAAAAAAATCTTAGGGTGGTACCCACAAGTCCACAAATAGCCGGATTTTTAAGGAAAAACAGAAAATATAAAGACATGCTCCCAGTGGGAATTCGCATTTAAAACAAAAACATATCTAATAAAAAACCTCTCTTTTCGAGAGGTTTTTTTTATGATTCTACTTTTTCTTCTACGAAATCAAAACGTACCAAACCGTCATCATCAATTTTGGTTAGTTCCACATCTTTAAGTTTATTCACCAACTCAGGATTCCACGGTGCTTTTACTTTTACATAGTTTTCCGTAAATCCAATGATGTAACCCTCTTTATTATCCGCTTCAAATAAAACTGTTCTAGCAGTACCAATTTGACTTTCATAAAAAGCTCTTCTTTTTTTAACGGACAGACTACGTAGCATTTTGCTTCGTTTATTACGCACTTTAATGGGGACTACATTTTCCATTTCCGCTGCTACAGTATTATCGCGTTCTGAGTAGGTGAAAACGTGTAAATAAGAAATGTCTAATTCATTTAAAAAATGATAGGTTTCTAAAAACAGTTCATCCGTTTCACCAGGAAAACCAACAATAACATCGACCCCAATGCAAGCATCAGGCATCACTTGTTTTATTTTATTGACCCGATCAACATACAGTCCACTTAAATAACGCCTGCGCATTAATTTTAAAATCTCGTCACTTCCGCTTTGTAAAGGAATATGAAAATGAGGCACAAAAGAATTGCTATTGGCTACAAAGTCTATCGTTTTATTTTTCAATAAATTAGGTTCAATAGAAGAAATCCGGAGTCTGTGAATGCCTTCAATTTTATCCAAAGCTTCAACCAAATCATAAAAAGTATGTTCGTGTTTTTTATTTCCGAACTCCCCTTTTCCGTAATCGCCAATATTTACGCCTGTTAAAACAATTTCCTTAATATCTTGTGCCGCGATTTCTGTGGCATTTTTAACGAGATTTTCTAAAGTATCACTTCGAGAAATACCTCGTGCTAAAGGAATAGTACAGTAGGTACATTTATAATCGCAACCATCTTGTACTTTTAAGAAAGCACGAGTTCGGTCGCCAATGGCATAACTACCGACGTAAAAATTAGCTTCTTCAATTTCGCAAGAATGTATGTTACCATAATCATTTTTAGAAAGGTCATTAATGTAATCTGCGATTTTAAACTTTTCGGTTGCCCCTAAAACCAAATCTACCCCATCAACTGATGCCAATTCTTCTGGTTTTAGTTGTGCATAACAACCAATAGCCGCTACAAAAGCATCCGAATTTAGTTTTTGAGCTTGTTTTACAATATTTTTAAAGCGTTTGTCTGCATTTTCGGTAACCGAACAAGTATTTATCACATACATATCCGCCTTTTCAGAAAAATCTACACGCTCAAAGCCTTCCTCCTGAAAACTCCTTGCAATCGTGGATGTTTCTGAAAAATTTAATTTACAGCCTAAGGTATAAAATGCTACTTTTTTCTTCACAGAAATATTTTTTTAATGGTACTTATAAAAAATAATAGAAAAAAGAGATGAGAGAAAAGTGATGTACTAATTTCTCATTCCAACTTTTCATATTTAATTGATAATTATCTAATAATTTCTCCACTTTTTCGTGTCCTCAAAAACATGGTTTAGTATATCTTCATCTTGGGTTGTAAACTCTACACCTCGCCTTGCCATCATTACTTTTGCGGCTTCAAAGGCTTTTACTGGCTGATAACTTGTAAATCCTGATGCACCACCCCAACTAAAACTAGGAACAAAATTTCCTGGGAATCCTGGTACATATATATTACAATTTACCCCAATGACCGTTCCTGTATTAAACATGGTATTGATGGCAGATTTGCTATGATCACCCATCATTAAACCGCAAAATTGAAGTCCTGTTTGCTCAAAACTTTCGGTAGCATAATTCCAAATTCGGACTTTTGAATAGTTATTTTTTAAGTTTGAGTTGTTTGAATCTGCCCCAATATTACACCATTCGCCCAGAACAGCATTGCCTAAATAGCCCTCGTGTCCTTTACTTGAATAACCAAAAATAACCGAATTGCTAATTTCTCCACACACTTTACTGTGTGGACCAACAGTGGTTGCTCCGTAAATTTTAGCGCCCATTTTCACTACAGCGTGGTCGCATAAAGCCAAACCTCCTCTGATGAGGCTACCTTCCCATATTTCTGCATTTTTCCCAACATAAATAGGGCCATCAGTAGCATTTAAAATACTGTGTTCTACTTTTGCACCTTCTTCGATAAAAATATTTTCAGGACAGATTAATCTGTTGGTGCTTGATATTGGTTCACTTGTTCTGCCTTCGGTAATAAAATTAAAATCTGCTTGTAAAGCTTCTGCATTTTTTGAAAAAATATCCCATGTGTTTTCTAAACGTAATATATCCCCTTCGTATTCAATAGCTTCATAGGTTTCAAAATCTACTTCATCTTGGGTATCTTTTGTGTAAAAAGCAATCACCTCATCTCCGTAAAAAATAGCTTGGTTCTCTGTCAATTCCGCTACCAAATTTACCAGCGCCTCATTGGGACAAAAAGAAGCATTAATTAACACATTTTCTTCCAGTTCAACCATAGGGTACTTTTCGGAAAGATACTCTTCTGTAATAGTTGTTGTTGTACTTTTTAAATAATTCTCCCACTTTTCCCTTATCGTAAATATGCCTATACGAATATCTGCAACCGGTCTGGTAAAAGTAAATGGCAACAGCGCATTTCGTACAGTACCATCAAAAAGTATATAGTTCATTTGGTTCGTTTATTTGCAAAAATAAAAAAAGTCATCCTCTGATGTACATCAGAACATGACTTTTTAACTATAAAAGTTTAAAATTATATTACTTTTTGAATTTGTCGTATTTATTTTTGAACTTGTCAATACGTCCAGCAGTATCTACTAATTTAGCTTTACCAGTATAAAATGGGTGTGATGTTCTTGAAATTTCCAATTTTATTAATGGATATTTAACCCCTTCAACCTCTAAAGTTTCCTTTGTATCAGCAGTGGACTTAGTGATAAAAACGTCTTCATTAGACATGTCTTTAAATGCAACTAACCTATAATTCTGTGGATGTATGTCTTTTCTCATGGTTATAAAAACTTTGTAACGTATATTTTTTGAGGTGCAAATTTAAGTATTTTTCCGAATACAGCAACCTTTAAAGATAAAAAAATAATACAAATAATTTAAAGCATCTATTTAAAACATTTAATAAAGATTATTTTTGCTAAAATAAGCCGTAAAACTTCATAAAATTGAAAAATGAAAATTCTTCTTCCATTAAAAAACTTGTATTCCCAGTCGCCATTGCTTTTGGACTTGGAAGAATTCTTTTAGATGTGGTCCCCAAACTAACAGAAACCGGTGCGGTTGCTTATTATGCTACCTTTTTATTTGCATTTGCTTTCGAGGTTGTTGCCATTGTTTATTTGATAAAAAAATATAAAAAAAATAATGATAATCTACTCGATTTAAAAGAAGCCTTAGTCGTTGGGGTTATGTTTATGGTCATTGTTGGTGGCATATTTGCCATACAATCTTTTTTTTACGATGCGTTTATCGATAGTGAATTCCAAAAAAATACCGCCTTAGAATGGGCTAATTTATACGGTAAAGGTGGAGATGTAGAAAAAATGATGTCTGGAGAAGAAAATATTCAAGCGACCAGTACTATATTCAGCATTTTCACGAGCATTCTCAAATTTTCTTTACTAGGTATTTTAGTTTCGTTTATTGTAGGGAGCATTCTTAGAAATCGGTAATAGTTAGGTTAACAAGTACTATAAGAGGTAAAAAACATGAAACCCAATCAGACTAAAATCTTAAAATTCGGACTTAACTACGGAATTATCACTGGTTTTGTTGGGATACTATTTATGATGCTTCTTGTCTCTTTAGATATGTTGTATGACAAATCCATCACTAAAGCCTTAGCTGGTCTTGTGGTTTTAGTAGTGCCAATAGTTTTTGCCATAGTAAATTATAAAAAATTAAACGGTAACTCTTTAAGTGTAGGTGAAGCTTTGGGCGTTGGTATGGTAGCCGCTATAGTTGCAGGGCTCATAAGTCTTGTCTTTACCTATATTTTGACCAATTTTATCATCCCTGATTATTGGGACGTATCTGCCACAAATAACTTAATAGATCTTAAAAAACAATTTCCTAAAATGACTGTTGAGCAATTAAATGACAACATTGCCTCTCAACGTAAATTGTCTTGGATTACTTATCCTTTTATTGTGATTTTTAATATGGCGATAGGTTTTATTGTCTCGTTTATTGCTGGTATATTCCTAAAAACTACAGAACGTTTTTAAAATAAAAAACGTCAAATTAAAGATAAATTTATTTGGATTTGGTTTACTTCTATGGTGGTAGTCTTAAATGTTTTTGGTCTAATCATTGGGGTTGATATCTGGATTAATTATGAAAAAAGAAAAGTCAGGTTATTAAACTCAAAATTGTACTTTTGAACATATTTTCAGTTATAGTAAATGAATTTATCCATCGTAATACCATTATTAAACGAAGAAGAGTCCTTAAATGAACTTGCCCAATGGATTGTTTCTGTTATGGAAGCTAACCAATTTTCTTATGAAATTATTTTTATTGATGATGGTAGTACCGACAGTTCATGGCAGAAAATTAAGGAAATCTCTAACGCTAATCCCCAGGTAACTGGAATTCGGTTTTTAAAGAATTTTGGCAAATCTCAGGCCTTACATGCTGGTTTTAATGCCGCAAATGGCGATGTGGTAATTACTATGGACGCTGATTTACAAGACAACCCTGATGAAATTCCTGAATTATATCGGTTGATAAAAAAAGATGGATTTGACTTGGTATCAGGTTGGAAAAAAAAGAGATACGACGCTATTATTAGTAAAAACCTACCTTCAAAACTTTTTAATTGGGCGGCTCGAAAAACGTCTGGTGTGCAACTAAACGACTTTAATTGTGGCTTAAAAGCATTTAGTAAAGAGGTGGTGAAAAATATCGAAGTTTCAGGGGAAATGCACCGATATATTCCCGTGTTAGCTAAAAATGCAGGTTTTACTAATATCGGAGAAAAAGTAGTGCAACACCAAGCTCGCAAATTTGGAAAAACAAAATTTGGTATGGAACGTTTTATCAATGGCTTTTTAGATTTAATAACTATTTGGTTTGTTTCAAAATTTGGTAAAAGACCCATGCACCTCTTTGGAGCACTTGGTGTTATCATGTTTATTATTGGTTTGGCTTTTGCTTTATATTTAGGAATAGATAAGCTTTTTATAAATAAAACAGCGAGATTAATTACCGACAGACCACAATTTTTTATCGCTTTAACCGCTATGATTATTGGAACTCAATTATTTTTAGCCGGATTTTTAGGAGAAATTATGGTACGTTCTAAAAAAAATGATACCCGTTATACCATCGCAGAAGAAATAAATAGTAAATAGTAAATAGTAATTAGTAGTTAGTAGTTAGTAGTTAATAATAACCGTTGAGCGTCATGCGCTAAACATAGAGTAAAAAATAAATATCTCTTTTATGGAAAACATCCTAAACGCCGCCAAAAATTGGTTATCAAGCACTTTCGATAAAGAAACTAGAGAAGAAGTCCAATACCTAATAGACAACAATACAGAAGAGCTAAAAGACCGTTTCTATAAAAATATGGAGTTCGGTACAGGAGGAATGCGCGGAATTATGGGTGCTGGCACCAACCGAATTAATAAATATACTTTAGGAAAAAGTACACAAGGTTTAAGCAACTATCTAAAACAAACTTATAAAAACGAAACCATAAAAGTGGTTATCGCATACGATTGCCGCCATAACAGCGATACTTTGGCCAAAACAGTGGCCGAGGTTTTTTCCGCAAACGGTATTCAAGTTTATTTGTTTTCTGAATTAAGAACCACGCCAGAATTGTCGTTCGCCGTTCGTTATCTAAATTGCCACGCGGGTATCGTTTTAACGGCATCGCACAATCCGCCAGAATATAATGGTTATAAGGTTTATTGGACAGACGGTGGACAAATTGTACCACCACAAGATGAAGCTATCGTTTCTGAAATAAATTCTCTCAATTTTGAGGCTATTAATTTTGAAGCAAAACTTGAGTTAATTAGCTTGATTGACAAGGAGGTAGATGAAGCTTTTATCTCTGAATCAGTTGCCAAAGGAAGCTTTAATGCACAAGGAAAAGATAATTTTTCTATTGTATTTACTTCTCTACACGGCACATCTATTAATGCGATTCCTGAAGTTTTAAAGCGTGCAGGTTATAAAAATGTTACGATTATAGAAGAACAAGCGAAACCAGACGGTAATTTCCCAACGGTAGTTTCTCCAAATCCGGAAGAACCAGAAGCACTTTCTATGGCGATTAAAAAAGCAGAAGAAATCAATGCTGATATGGTGGTAGGCACCGATCCTGATAGCGACCGTTTAGGGATTGCTGTTCGTAATTTAGACGGACAAATGGAGATTTTAAACGGAAACCAAACGATGGTTTTAATGACAAAATTCCTTCTTGAAAAACAAAAACAAAAAGGATTTAAAGGTAACGAATTTATAGCTTCAACCATCGTTTCCACACCCATGATGGAGGCAATGTCTAATGCCTACGGCGTGGAATATAAGACAGCACTTACCGGTTTTAAATGGATAGGTAAAATGATAAAAGATTTTCCATACCAACACTTTATTGGTGGTGGCGAAGAAAGTTTTGGCTATATGGTCGGCGATTTTGTACGGGATAAAGATGCGGTAACCTCTACCCTACTCGCTTGTGAAATTGCTGCCGATGCAAAAGCTAAAGGCAGCTCTTTTTATAAAGATTTGATTGATTGCTACGTGCATTATGGCTTCTATAAAGAAAAATTGATTTCCTTAACCAAAAAAGGAATGGACGGTGCTGCCGAAATAAAACAAATGATGATTGATTTTAAAAACAATCCAGTTGCTGCTATTGATGGCTCTAATGTGATTATTGTGGATGATTACAATACCTCGACCTCTAAAAACCTTAAAACTGGAATAGTTACTACCATTGATATCCCGACCTCAAATGTATTAATTTACACTGCGGAAGACGGTACCCGAATGGCAGCCAGACCCAGCGGTACGGAGCCTAAGATAAAATTCTATTTTAGCATTAATACCAAGCTAGACAAAGCTTCAAATTTCAAAAAAGTAGATGCGGAATTAGAAGCTAAGATACAGCGTATTTTGAGCGAACTTAAATTGAATTGATGGAGTATTACAAAAAAATTCTTCGCTTTGCCAAACCTTACGCTAACTATGGCTATTTAAACATATTTTTTAATGTGCTTTATGCTTTATTTAGTGCGCTTTCTTTTGCTGCGCTCATTCCGATGTTAGATGTGCTTTTCGACCAAACTAAAAAGGTATTGGAAAAGCCCGTTTATACAAACATGAGTCATATTAAAGATTTTTTACAACAATATATTAATTATCAGGTAACCTCCTATTCTGGCGATGATGAAATGAAAGGTCTTGTTTTGGTTATTGGTCTGGTACTTATGTTATTTCTGCTTAAAAACTTTTTCAACTATTTAGCCATGTATTTTATTACGTTTTTACGCAACGGAGTCTTAAAAGACATTCGCAATAAAATGTATGAGAAAATTACAGAACTACCCATTTCATTTTATTCCGAAAAGAAAAAAGGCGATGTTATTGCTCGAATTACTTCTGATGTTTTAGAAATTCAACATTCCTTTTTGTCAGTTTTAGAACTGATTGTTCGCGAGCCACTAACTATTCTTTTTACTATTTTGATTATGTTCGGCATTAGTGCCAAGCTCACCATTTTTGTGTTTATTTTTATTCCTATAGCAGGGATAATCATATCAAGTATTGGAAAATCACTTAAAAAACAATCCGATAACGTACAACGAGAACAGGGAGAATTTTTATCCATAACTGAAGAAACCTTAAGCGGACTTAAAGTGATCAAAGCTTTTAATGCAGAATCACGCTTTATTACGCTATTCACAAATTCTACCAATCGTTTTTTTAAATTTTCGAATATCTTGTTAAACAGACAAAATTTAGCCTCTCCAACAGGCGAATTCTTAGGGATTTTAGTGATTGGCGTGTTGTTATGGTTTGGCGGGAAAATGGTTTTGATAGACAAGACCCTAGATGCTTCTTCATTTATTGCTTATATGGGTTTAGCTTACAACATATTAACACCCGCGAAAGCTATCAGTAAGGCATCTTACGGCGTTAAAAAAGGAAATGCAGCTGCAGAACGTATTTTAGAAATTTTAGAAACTGAAAACCCTATTGCAGAAAAACCCAATGCCATTACTAAAACAGAATTCGAAGAAAGTATCCAATTAAAAAATGTAAGCTTCAAATATGAAGATGAATACGTGCTTAAAAACTTTAACCTTATTATTCCAAAGGGACAAACCGTGGCGCTTGTAGGGCAATCTGGAAGCGGTAAAAGTACCATTGCAAACCTACTTACACGTTTTTACGACGTAAACCAAGGCGAAATATTAATTGACAATACCAATATAAAAGATTTTAAAACAACATCGCTCAGAGGGCTTTTGGGTTTGGTAACTCAAGATTCTATTTTATTCAATGAAACGGTTCGAAATAACATCAGTTTAGGAAAAGAAAACGCTACCGACGAAGAAATTATTGACGCTGCAAAAATTGCCAACGCACACGATTTTATTTCTGAATTGCCCAATGGCTATAACACTAATATTGGCGATAGCGGCAATAAATTAAGTGGTGGGCAAAAGCAACGCCTATCCATTGCTCGTGCGGTTTTAAAAAATCCGCCCATCATGATTTTAGACGAAGCCACCTCAGCTTTAGACACCGAAAGTGAGCGTTTAGTGCAAGATGCCTTAGAGAAAATGATGCGCAATAGAACTTCCATCGTGATTGCACACCGCTTATCCACTATTCAAAATGCCAATACTATCGTAGTACTACAAAAAGGAGAAATCGTAGAACAAGGCTCCCATGCCGAACTTTTAGCCGCTAATGGGGTTTATAAGAAATTGGTGATGATGCAGACTTTGGGCTAGATTAGGTGCTGGGCAAAAAAGTTTAAAAAGATTCGGGTTTAAAATTTGAATTTTAAAAATTGAAAATACAAAGTTTTCAACTAGTGAACTTCGTGTTTATTATGATATAACTTCCAATTTAATTAACTTTATATTTCTTTTTGAACTTTCGTACTTCCTCTTTCTAATTTCGTACTTTGTATTTATCTTAATACTTAGTACTTTGTATTTAATACTTTGTACTTTTTCAACAAATCAACCAAACCAATTAAACCTTTTCCTATTTTTAAAGTCTTATTAAAGCTCTAGAGCAATTCAATTTGGCAACAGAAGAACTTTTAGTACAACAATTGCAAGCGCCCGCTACCCAAGCGTCTGCTTTTCAGCTGTTAGTCGATACCTACAAGGAGAAGTTATATTGGCATATTAGGCGCATTGTTTTAGACCACGATGATACAGATGATGTTCTGCAAAACACTTTTATCAAAATTTTTAGAAATATTGGTGGTTTTAAAGGAGAAAGTAAATTATACTCTTGGATGTACCGAATTGCCACGAACGAAGCCTTGACGTTTATTAAAGAAAAGACAAAAAAGCTAGGCTTTAGTGATTCCGAAGTACAAGAAAAAATGATTAATAAGTTAGAAAGTGATGTGTATTTTGAAAGTGATTTTATTCAATTACAACTTCAAAAAGCGATTGGTACCCTTCCTGAAAAACAAAAACTAGTATTTAATATGAGATATTTTGAAGCCCTAAAATATGAAGAGATATCCGAAATTTTAGAAACCTCTGTAGGTGCTTTAAAAACATCATATCATTTGGCCATGAAAAAAATTGAAAGCTTTTTAAAAGAAAATTAAACCTTTTAACCTATTGATAGTCTTAAAACTAATGAAGAAAAAATTAAACGGCTTTAAAACACCTGAGGACTACTTTAATAGTTTCACTGATAATTTAATGATAAAATTATCAGAAGAATTAACTATAGAAAAGAAAGTAGATGGTTTTACGATACCCAAAGCTTATTTTGATTCGTTATACCAGAACATTCATAATAAAATACATACTCCTGAATCTAAAGTAATAAAGCTCAACGCTTTAAAGAAATATTATTATGTTGCCGCCGTTGCGGCCGTTGTTTTAATCTTTATCGGAATAAGCTTAACCAATAAAACAGAAATTACTTTTGATGATATTGCCATTTCGGATATCGAAAACTATTTCGATGATAACGAGTTAGATATGAGCACCTATGAACTCGCTCAAATGCTACCCATTGACGAATTAGAAATTAAAGATATTATTGACACCCAATTAAATGATGAAAACATTATTGATTATATAGACAACAGCATTGATAATTTTGAAGAATTAAATTTAGATCCCAATGAATAATTTAAAAAAAATACTACTCCTTATGTTTCTCTTTTCGAATGCCCTCTTCTACGGGCAACGAGATGTTGATAAAGACAAGATTAAAACACTTAAAATTGCTTATCTCACCGAAAAATTAAATCTCACTTCTAAAGAAGCGCAGACTTTTTGGCCTATTTACAACGACTATCAAGAAGAAAAACAAAAGCTACGAAATAAGGGGTCTGTTGAAATAATTTCTAAAATAAAAGATGCTGATAATGTGTCAGAAAAAGATGCCGCTCAACTTTTAGATAAAGTTATTCTGTACGAGGTAGAAGAAAATAAAATATTCGAAAACTTTATAGCCAAAATAACGAAAGTAATTAGTTCTAAAAAAACGCTTGTCCTTTTGCGTTCCGAAGAAGATTTTAAAAGACAATTGATTCGCCAATATCACGAGAAAAACAAAAAAAACGAACCTTAAATTGATGTCTTAACTATTTGAATATAAATTTAGCAACCCTGTTTTTACCGGCTGCATACGCGATAGAATCATTTTTAAATCGAAGGGTATAAAAGCTTTCTTTTGATAATTCAGTCCAATTTTCACCCATATCACTAGAATAACTTATTCCTGTGAAACCAATGGCAACCAAGCCCTTTCCTTTGGAATTAGGCACAAATTGCACACAACTTTTATAGTCAGGTGCTGAACCATCAGCTACCAATCGCCAAGTTTTTCCACCATCTTTAGTCAAGGCTTTATTTCTTTTGTTTTGCGCAGGATTGGTATAATCCCCACCGATGGCAAAACCAATATATTCATCATAAAAATCAATGGAATAGATGCCTTGAGTAGCTTTGGTATTGATGATTGGTGTTTGGATAGCTTCCCAGTTTTTTCCTTTATCAGCTGAATAAAAAATACGTCCTTTAGTTGTTCCTACCCAAGTTCTATCGCCAATCGTTTTTATATTGGTATTGCTAGCCGCAAAAGCTCCTTCGCCATCTATGCCTTTTGGCAAGATGGAACAAGGCAGCTTCTTCCAAGAAGTTCCACCATTTCTGGTGATAATAATAGACAGGCAACCTTCCATACTATCCCCAATTGCGATACCTTCTTGATCATTCCAAAACGTCATGGCATCATAAAAAACAGATTCCGCTTCTTCTTTATACACCAGTTCAAACTCCCCTTTATCTCCAGTTTTATACAATAGTGCAGGGTTTGCTACTGACAATACAAATACATCTTTTGCCGTATGAGTAATGGCTCTAAATTCGGGGAAAATGGAATTGTACTGCTGAGTTTTAGTAAAAACTTTCCCGCTTTCCAAGTCAATAGAACCAATAAAGCCCTTATTGGCTGAAAACGCCAAACTTTCGCCTATAATTTCTATCGCTCGAATACTTAAAGAATCCTCAAACATTGTTTCCAATAAAACCGAAGTAAAAGGTCTCGCTTTTTTTTCCTCATCACAAGAAAACAAAATCAATGCAAGGATTGTAACCATTAAAAATTTCGTGGGGAAAAATGTGTTTATCATTTGCTTTTTTTTTAGAATAGAGAGAAAAGAATAGAGAGCAGGGATTTAAATAGTTTAAAAAAAGGTTTTGGCTTTTGACATTAGACTTTGGACTTTCGACATTCGACTTTTGACATTAGACTTTCAACTCTAAAACACCTCTACTCGATATATTTCCCCAAAAATAAAAGGAATAAGTTCTAATACAATACCTTTGTAGCCTTAATTTTTTTTTACAACAAAAAATAGAACAATGAAACTACATAGAAATTTGGTATTTGCCGTGGTTGATGCCCTAAACCTCATTTTTAATGAAGGAGAATATGCCGATAAAGTAGTTCAAAAAGTATTAAAATACGACAAACGTTGGGGTGCTCGCGATAGAGGTTTTATCGCTGAAACTACCTATGAAATTGTGCGTTATAAACGTTTATATACAGAAATTGCAGAAGTAAAAGCACCTTTTAGTCGGCCTAATTTATTCAGATTATTTGCTGTTTGGGCAGTTTTAAGAGGGATAGAATTGCCAGACTGGAAACAAATAGAGCCTGTACCTGCACGAAAAATAAAAGGAAAGTTTGACGAATTGTCCAAAATTAGAAAATTTAAAGAATCTATTCCCGATTGGATGGATGAATTAGGGGCAAAATCTTTAGGCGATAAACGTTGGACAAAGGAAATTAACGCTCTAAATCAGCAAGCAGAGGTGATTTTAAGAGTAAACACCTTAAAAACCACCGTAGAAGAACTAAGAAAACATTTATTAGAGATCGGTATTGATTGCGAACCTATAAAAGGCTATAAATATGCCCTAAAATTGGCGGAACGCGGGAATGTTTTTACCACGGAGGCTTTTAAAAATGGCTTGTTTGAAGTTCAAGATGCCTCTTCGCAATTGGTAGCTGAATACTTAAACGTAATACCAGGGCAACGCGTTATTGATACTTGTGCTGGCGCAGGTGGAAAAACGCTTCATATTGCTGCTTTAATGGAAAATAAAGGGCAATTGATTGCGATGGATATCTACGAGAATAAACTAAAAGAACTAAAACGTAGGGCTAAACGCAACGGTGCTTTTAATATAGAACCTCGACTCATCGACTCTACCAAGGTGATTAAAAAACTAGCAGAAAAAGCTGACAGGATATTAATTGATGCACCTTGCACTGGTTTAGGCGTTTTACGTAGAAACCCTGATGCCAAATGGAAATTACAACCTGAGTTTTTAGAAACAATAAAAGCCACACAACAAGAGATTTTAAGGAGCTACAGCAGAATGCTAAAACCAGAAGGTAAAATGGTTTATGCCACGTGCTCTATTCTACCTCAGGAAAATACAGACCAAGTAAAATCGTTCTTGTCCTCAGAAGAAGGAGTCGATTTTAGACTAGTAAAAGAAAATAAAATCTATGCTTCCGAAAGTGGTTATGACGGCTTTTATATGGCTTTATTAGAGAAAATAGCTACTGAAAAATAATATTGGAAACGGATTTAGTTCTGGGTTTTAATAAAATATTTTAGGATTATTTTTAATTAGTAACATACTAATTTGATTCTAACAACTAAAATAGTAATTTCTTCTTTGTATACAAAATTCCTTCTTGATTAAAAAAATTTTCTCTTAAATCTGAAAGTTAACCCCTTGTGATTTCAAGGGGTTAACTTTCAAGTAAATCTTTAATTGCTAATCCTACAACGAATAAACAAATCTAAAAGTTACAAAACGTGGCTGAATAAAGGTTTCTGAAGTAAACACAGAGATGTTATTAGCACTGTTACGCACCTGTGAGGCAATATCTAAAAGGTTAGTAGCCCTTATTTCATATTCCCATTTGGCATCTTTATCTTTCCTGTATGCAAGGTTGGCATTCCAAGTTTGAAACGACTGAGAATTACCGTCACCTGTATCTTGATTGGTATATGTATAATTGGTTCTAAAAGTTAAAGCTTTCCAAATGTAAGCATCAAATTCAACAGACGGTGCATTGGTGATAAATGTAGTTTCCCTGCTGCCTTGATTATTATTAGTTTTGCTGTAACGATAGTTTAGATTAACATTAGGGGCTACTTTAAAATTGGTACGCACTCCTGGTGTATAGGTTTGGGTATAGCCCTCATTGATTGATTGCTGACCTTGAATAAACTGATTTATTTTACTGTAATTAAAACTACCGTCTAAGTTTGCTCTAATTTTTCCAAAAGTTCTTTGGATACGACCAAAAACATTGGCGTTTTCATCCGCAAAATTAGAATTGAAAAAGGTACTTGTTCTAATAACATTATCAAAATTAGTTAAACTACGTATCTGGTCTATGTTATTAGAATATGCAGCACGGGCAATAACATTGGTGTAATTAAATAGGTTAAAACTACTGTAAAACAAACTCACGTTATGTGATAATGCGTTCTGCAAGTCTGGTTCACCAAACTGTATGCTGTTGAAATTATTTAAAACTAAACCTTGTGCCAATCGCGTTACATCGGTAAATTGGTTTGTCATATTATAATTTAAAGTAAGCGCTTCACTCTTTTTAAACTGGATTCGGGTTTCGAATTCAGGCAATATACGAAAGAAATTTTCTTCGAACTTTTCTCCAAATTGCGTATTCTCATTGCCGTAGGCATGTGCCGAAAAACCAGGTGTAATGGTAAATTTTCCTGTCTTTAATCGGTAACGCATTGCTAAATATACATCACTAAAATTATACTGTGTATCATTGGTAGCTAAACCGTTGTTAATGTTTGGCGTTGGCTCAAATTGAGACCCATCTGTCAAAAATTGAAAAATATTAGAGTTAAAATCTTGGCGACTTGCAATAGTTCCTAAGGTAAAGTTCAAGTTACTCTTTGCATTGAGTATTCTAAAATAATCTAATTTGGCATCTAGTTGGTTAGACCTGATACGTCTGTTTTGCCCTAAATCATAGTTGGTTAAAGTCGTATTTAATCCTAAGGCATCGGCCGTGTTATCAAAGGCATCTGCACCGTTAGGGTTATTTACTAAAAGTGCATTGTAAAACGGATCTTCATTTCGCAATAAATGCTGCGCTTCAAAGGCAAAAATATTTTTTTCATCAAGCGTGTAATAGTAATTTACATTTTGATTGATGCTGTAAGGAGTTACCTCTTCGAACTGAACAGTATTCCCAATCACTGAAGAAAACAAATTCTGATTTTGTGCATCGTTTGAGATACGACCTAAAACGTCATAATCTAACTGATTACTAATATTGGGCTTGTAGGCTGCACTTAACTTTAAAAGCACTTGATCGGATCTTTCGCGGCTTGCTTGTTCTGTAGCTTCATCAGGTATTCCTAAATCTGGATTGGTATATTGTATAAAGCTAGTTTCTCTGGAGAGTATTCTACTACTATTGTAAATAAGAAATCCACTTAAATCTAAGGCCTTGTTAGGAGAGTAGCTAAAATTACCAGTGGCTAATTTGCTTTCAATTTGAACAGCGTTGGCTTGAGTAGTTAAAAAGTTTAAACTATTATCGCCGAGGTTTATGCTAGTACCACTACTTCTACTTGGCGCTCTAAAGCCACCACCAAAATTACGAATATCGCGACTTGTTAATGCTTGTTCTCCAATGTTGTTAAGATCTGCTATAAAATTAAGACTGTATTTAGGACTGTAATAAAATAATTTTGGTTGCACCAAGTAAAGTTCGTTGCTTGGCGATGCGCCAGCTCCAGCCGTTATTGTTCCGAACCAAAAGCTTTCTTTACCTTCTTTTAGTTTAATATTTAAGGCTACATTGTCTTGATTATTGGTGACACCACTCAATTGCCCTACCTCGGAATAATTTCTAAGGACTTGAATTTTATCAACAGCATTTGAAGGAATATTTTTGGTAGCTAATTTTGTGTCGCCATCAAAAAAATCTTTTCCATTGACCATTAACTTTGTTACTACTTTTCCTTCGACTTCTATCTGTCCGTTTTCATTAATTTCAACACCAGGTAGGTTTTTAAGAACATCCTCTAACTTTCGCTCCGTTCCCGTATTAAAAGAGTCGGCGTTATAGATTAAGGTATCTCCTTTAATGCTTACGGGCATTTCATAAATTACCTCTACCTCGTCCAAAGCATTCTCATACTTTAGCACATAATTTTTTATAATATCACTTTCTTCGGTGTTGATAACTTCCTCCATGGTTTTCATGCCTACATAGCTAATCTGTACTTTGTAGCTCCCTTTTTTACCTAGTTGCAATTTAAATTTACCCAGCCCGTCCGTAATACCGTAAGCCTCTAAACCGTTGGTTGTTTGATTTATGGCCACAACATTTGCCAATTCTAATGGGATATTTAAACTATCAGTAACTACACCTTCAAATTTAATTTGAGCGTAAGAGAAAGTAGCTAGAAAAAGTAGCAAGGCAAAAAAGATTTTTTTCATGGAACTATTTTAATAAGTATGATGGTGGAATTTTGAGTTGGGAAAAGATTTTAACTTCTTCCTCTTCCTCGGTTGTTTCTCATTTCGAGCATTTTTGTTTGGATGGTTTCTTGGTACTCCGTTTTTGTAATTTCTTTGCCTTTATCCGGAGATTCAATCTTGAGTTTCCCTTGGGGATTCATCACAATTTTAGAGCAAAGCATAACGGTATTGCCAGCACTAACTTCTAGTATAAGCCCTGGAAGACCCCAATATTCACTTGGACCATGACTCACCGGGATTTGTGTGGTGTACCATGCTTCAACTTCGGTCATTTTTATAACCAACTCTGTAGTTTCAGTACCGGTGGCATCAGTTTTAGCTGCGGTGTCATCTCTTAAATTACTCCAAGAAAAATCATACCAAGTCAACTCTGATGTGGGTACAGATGCCGTTGCCTTAAAACATAAATATTGCCCTATTTGTTTGGACTCTGTTTCCATTTTCCATGCAAAAGTTTGTAATTTATCTTTCACTAAAAATTGCTTTCCATAAAATTCTTGACTCTGCACTATCGCATTATCCTTAACATTTTTGTACTGCTCTCCTTGCGCAAAATTCTTACCCCAAGAATCAGTGGCTCCCGACATGGCATCCAGTTTATCTTCCTCACTGAAAATAGATGATTCTTTGTTAAAATTGAGCACATAAGTTTTTTCAAGCCTACTTTTTAGTCTTACTTCTACCTCCTTTTTCTGCGCTTCGCTCATTCTTGATCCCCAACTACCAAGCTCTAACTTAGATTTAGAAACATAAAATGCCTGACCCTGAAATTCTTGCACATTTGGGGTAAACGAGGTTAGTAATAAAAAAGATAAAATACTGATTTTAAATACTATTGATTTCATAAGTGATATAATTAAATTGACGTTTTGTTTAACGAATATAATTAATAATTAAACAGTATATTTTTTTATTAAAATATTAAGCTTGATTTGGAAATTTTCTCATTTGAATATTATTTATATATCTAAACTGTTTTAATTTCAAACATAAATGAATATCCTTAAATTGAAAATCACTCAAAAAAAAACGATTAAACCTCAAAGAAATTAAAATGATGACTATTCTACAATTTTATATCACTTTGATTTAGAAAAAGGAATTAGGTTTAATTGCTATTTGTTAAATATTTGTTAAAATAAAACATCAGGTATTTTAGTAATTCTGATTTACGTGCCAATGGCTGTATTTATTAGCGGGTTTTTATTTAAGGGGCATCAATAGCACAACACAATAAATATCAACATAAAACTATTTGATGCAGATAAAAAAATTGAGTCCAATACTTTCAAAAATATTAAAGTCTAGGTGCTAAATAATTTAATTTAAAAATATTTTTGGTACAGCGTTACTTAATACAAAGTTCTTTTCTATATTTAGACACCTAATTAAATCACTTTATACGATGTTATTCCAACCAAAAAATTTATTCGTACTCTTTATATTTATTTGTAGCCTAGGCCTATATGCCCAGGAAACAAAAAAAGCATGGACCATTGAAAAAATACTACAATTAAAATCGGTTTCTGAGGTTCAAATAAGTCCCAATGCTAAGTGGGTTGCTTATACGGTTTCAGAAATGGATTTAAAAAAAGATAAATCTATAAAAAGAGTCTATATTATTCCGATAACTGGTGGGGAACCTATTGCGATGACTGGAAAAAATCATTCTG
>Ga0209284_10000940_pt1 | contig 46615 bp, 37 predicted proteins | sample FRY03_FD_187211 | JGI IMG/M metagenome (GOLD analysis project Ga0209284, IMG submission 187211) | Freshwater microbial communities from Lake Fryxell liftoff mats and glacier meltwater in Antarctica - FRY-03 (SPAdes) (version 2) | ecosystem: Environmental > Aquatic > Freshwater > Ice > Glacier... | reverse complement strand
CAATCACCACCAATAACTCTATTAGAGTAAAACCCTTTCGGAACTTAAAAAGTCTCATTACAAAGCCTCCTTAGAGAAATGAAGGAATAAAGAAAAAAGAACTGATATAAAGTTTTTACCTATTTGCAACTTCCTTGAAAAGACAAATCTTCATCAAATTTTAATTATTTTCAGTATTTTTTAAATTGCGAATTTAAGCACGCTCATTCGTAAGATCAACGCAACCACCTTTTTTCGAAGCTTAGTAATGCCGTTTTAAATACAAATCGAGAGAAAAATTACTCCAATTCACCAATTTAAACCTTTACAGCTTAGCCTTTTACATAAAACAGCTTGGTTTAAAAGAGCAACTTTATCACCCTGTTTTTTCAGCCCTTTGCTTTATCAATCTGCCAAAAAAACAAACCTGCACCACACCCCATGATGCTTATTGATCAACCTTTTTTAAAATTCAAATGGCGCATATTCATTTTCGCAAACTCTCTAACTCCAGCTGAATTTAACTTTATGCTCATCAAAAAACTCTTAACATAATTAATAAGAATTCTAGGCCGTTTCCACCCTGCTCGGCTTATCCTCTGCTGTTTTAATTGCCTTAGGAAAAACTCAGATTATTTGGGCTACAAAAATAATTCGCATTAGAAAAGCCAGATATTGCACTAATAACACCCCTCGATTTATTCTAACCTCCTTCTTCTGTTTAAAGATTCTGCTTGCAAACCCCTATACGCAGGCACGCCAAAACTTTATTTCCTAACCTGATAAATATCTTTTCCAGTAGCTTTAATTCCTTTACCATGGGTAATAATCCGTGTTTTGAAATCCTTTAGCAGGTGGCCCCCTCATGCTCTCTTATTTTGCGACCTATTTTACTCTTTTGGCTTTAAGTCAGACCCCGGACCAGCACAAACCTAATGTCCTCTTTATTTCCATTGATGACCAAAATGATTGGATTGCCTGCATGAAAGGTCATCCAGATGTCAAGACGCCAAACATTGATCGTCTCGCAAAAAAAGGTACCCTATTTGCCAACGCCCATTGCCAATCGCCTTTGTGTAACCCTTCTCGCAGTAGTCTTCTTTTTGGAAAAAGGCCGACTTCCACCGGTGTTTATGGCTTAATGCCCGGTCCGCGAAGTTCTCCCACCCTTCAAAACGCAACCAGCCTAACTCAAGCATTCATGAATTCGGGTTACGATACCAACATCTGTGGCAAGATTTATCATGATGGATCTATCCCGCAGAAAAATAGGCTTACCGAATGTACAACTTGGGGCCCTGCACCGGGAATGCCCAAACCTCCTAAGCCTTTTGTGCAAACGCCGGGAAAGCATCCTGCCATGGATTGGGGCATATTTCCCAACGAGGATTCGGATCAGCCCGATTGGAAAACCACGGATTGGGCCATCAATAAGCTGCAGGAAAAGCAAACCCAACCGCAATTCCTTGGAATAGGATACAGGCTGCCCCATGTACCTTGTTTTGCATCACAAAAATGGTTCGATCTTTACCCCAAAGAAGTAACGCTACCACCAGTAAAAGATGATGATCGATCAGACACCCCAGAATTCTCTTGGTATCTGCATTGGAAACTACCCGAACCCAGACTTTCGTGGTTGAAAAAAGCAAATCAATGGCAACCTTTAGTAAAAAGCTACCTCGCAAGTATCAGTTTCATGGATAGCCAGGTTGGCAGGCTTTTAGATGCGCTTGAGGCTTCAGGCAAAGCAGAAAACACTTTGGTTGTGTTATGGTCTGATCATGGCTGGCATCTCGGCGAAAAAGGAATCACGGGCAAAAACTCTCTTTGGGAACGATCCACTAGGGTGCCCCTGATATTCGCAGGCAAAGGAATCACCCCCGATGCAATTTGCGCACGACCAGTTGAATTGCTGGATATCTATCCAACATTGCTAGAGTTATGCTCTTTACAAAAAGTGGCCGGATTGGAAGGCCACAGCCTTTTACCTCTGCTGCAAAATTTCTCCGCCCCTAGAACTTGGCCTGCTATCACCAGCCATAATCAGGGTAATCATTCTATCCGCTCGGAACGGTACCGCTACATTAGGTATGCGGATGGAACCGAAGAACTTTATGATCATGTTGAAGATCCCAACGAATGGCGAAACCTTGCACAGGCTTCGGGGGTTGAAAAAATATTGCAGGAACATCGGGCTTGGATACCCAAGGTTGATCTTCCACCCATTCCTAACAGTGCCCATCGCATTTTGATCTGGGATGCAAAAACAAAAACTGCATCTTGGGAAGGGAATCCTATTCTTGCCTCAGAGAAAGAAGACTAAATGATACCCCTACTTTTTGCCTTATCGATTTTAACAACTTCAGCCCTTCCTGATAAACCCAACATTGTTTACATCATGGCGGGTGATCTAGGTTACACCGATACATCATGCTACGGCAGCAAGTATTACGAAACGCCTAATATTGAACTATCCAAAAACTACAAGCTTGATGGCGAAAGCTACCTTTCACACCTTACAGGCGATGACTCAAATAGTGCAAAACGGAACGACATTTCCTGGCATTTCCCTGGCTATCTAGGCGCAGGCGAAAACCCCTACCGCACCAAACCCGTAAGCGTTATCCGCTACGGAAATTATAAACTTCTGGTATTCCTAGAAGATGGTACACTTGAACTTTATAATTTAATTGAGGACCTTGGCGAAAAAAACAACCTCGCCTCGCAAATGCCCGATTTTAAAAAAGAACTTTATGACAAATTGTCATCTTGGCGCAAGGATATCAAAGCCACCATGCCTTCAAAAAACATCAACGGGAACAACACCCCGGAACCTCCCATGAAGAAAAAGAAACTATCATGATCAAAACCTTTTTGCCTTGCCTACTTACTTCCTTATTATTCATCTGTAGCAATAATTCCCATGCTGCAAGCAAACCCAACATCATCCTCATTGTTGCGGATGATCTAGGTTATGCAGACCTTGGAATCCAAGGTTGCAAGGATATCCACACGCCACATATCGATTCGATTGCAAAAAATGGAATCAGGTGCACCAATGGTTATGTTAGCGGGCCTATTTGCAGCCCCACCCGTGCGGGCCTTCTTACAGGCATTTATCAACAACGCTTTGGCCACGAATTCAATCCCGGGCTCGAAGAAAAAACCATTCCTAATTTAGGCCTTTCTCTTGATGCTAACACCCTGCCCCAAATGCTAAAAAATGTTGGTTATAAAACCGGTATGGTTGGCAAATGGCATCTGGGTATTGATGAAAAATTTAACCCCATCAAACGGGGCTTTGATGAATACTTTGGATTCCTTGGCGGCGTAAATACCTACCTTCACGAAAAAAATATGATGCGGGGTACTAAGCCCTCCCAAGAAAAAGAATACCTTACTGATGCTTTCGCCCGCGAGGCCTTGGCGTTTGTCGACAAGCAAAAGAACTCTCCGTTTTTTCTTTATCTTGCTTTCAACGCAGTGCACACACCCTTGCAGGCTTCCCCAAAACATGACATTGATATCGATAGAATCCCCAACCCCAATAGGCGTACTTATGCCAGCATGCTTTTTGCAATGGACGATGCAATTGGAAAGCTTCTCGCAAAACTCGAAAAAGAAAACCTTGCTGAAAACACTCTGATCTTTTTCCTCAGCGATAACGGTGGGCACGAGTTCGGTAACTTTTCCGATAACGGCCCATTAAAGGGTTTTAAAGCGACCACTTGGGAAGGTGGTATTCGAGTACCTTTCTTCGTGCAATGGAAATCCGTCCTGCCCAAGGGAAAAATTTATGATAATCCCGTCATTCAACTTGATATCCTGCCCACCATTCTTGCTGCTTCAGGCGAAACCTTTCCTCACAACAAAAAACTGGATGGCATCAATCTTCTTCCCTACTTCAAAGGCGAAATCATCGAACCGCCACACGCCGCACTCTTCTGGCGATTTGGCGCCCAAATGGCAATTCGCATGGGTAATTGGAAACTCACCAAGGCGCACAGCGAAGACATCGCCTTCAACAAGTCTGACCCGGCATCAACCATTGGTTCCCATTTGTACAACCTTAAAGAAGATATCGGCGAACAAAAGGATCTGTCTGCTGCCAACCCTGAAAAGGTGAAGGCTTTAACCGAAGCTTGGAACCAATGGAACAGAGATCTGGTGAAACCCAAATGGGGCGATCATACCTCGGATACTCCGCAAAAAACTAATTAGCATCGCTATTATTTTGACCCAAAAAATTGTGACTTTCTCAATGTTTCTTCATTATATTTATCCGCAATCTGCCTATAAAAAACTTGTATAAGTTTGCTATAAACAGAGGCCCTTACCAACCTAAAAGCTTATCTTTCTTTTGTTCATCAGATGATTTATCATCCTGCCAGATCATTAGAATTCTGGTATTTACCACCGGTAATTCAAACTAGTCTTTATCAAGAATTAATTTCATCCCGGGACACCACCTATTTGATCTGGTTCCGTGGTAATGGTAGGAATATTAATAGTTGGTACCGTATTATCGTTGGCTTTAACTTGTATTTCAAATTTGCTATAACCAGAAAGCCATACCAACCTAATAGCTTTCTGTCTTTTGTTCATCCAAATCATTAGGATCTGATATTTATCACCGGTAATTCAAACTAGGCTTTATCAAGATTTAATTTCTTCCAGGGATACCCTCTATTTGATCTGGTTCAGTAGTAATAATCGGTATATTAATAGTTGGTACAGTATTATCGTTGGCTTTAACTTGTATTTCAAGTTTGCTGTAACTAGGGCCATACCAACCTAATAGCTTATCTTTCTTTCGTTCATCGGATAAATTATCATCCATCCAGATCATTAAAATCTGATATTTACCAGCAGGGGCACCATCATTTTCACCATAAGTAGAAATCTCAAATAACCCATTTTTGTCGGTAGTTGCCCGTGGATTAGATGGAATGTCAGGAATTGTAGGGGCAACTAAAGGAAACAAATAAACCTGAACATTTTCAGCAGGCTTACCATTATAATTAATTTGCCCCGTAACTTTATAAGTGGCAAATGTCATCGGGCCTTTTTCCGAAGTGCAACCTTGAATACATGCCAAGCTTACAACTTGGATAACCACCATATATTGGAAATTCATGTTAAAATCCTGTAGGAGAAATATCGCCACCGCTTTTGGTGACTAATTTTACAAAAGCGCGAATGTCCATAGCACCAGTGATAAAGTGAACCGAGCCATCTGCAAAAACATGGTTGGCCCCGCCCGTATGAAAACTATAAACCTCGTTGTCATTATGACAATTAGTATGGCAAGGGCCATAGTTAACTACGGCTGTAGTTTGGCAACCGTGAACACCATAGGAGCTATTAGGATCGGCCCAACCACCATCGGTTCGAATTAGAAGTGGGTCTAATTTGCCAAACGCCCAAGCTTGCGGCCTTGCAGCATCTTCTGATATCATAAGTGTATTAGATGTACCATCAAGAATCTGAGTCATAGTGGTGGTCCGATTCCATGTTCCTGATTGAGTTCTTAAAACACCATTTTTGTCAGCACAAACATCCGCATAACCGGCTGTCTCCAATCCTACAAGATAACTAGAATTTGGAGCATAATCGGTTGAGGCAATGCTTATTGGTGTTCCAGCAGAACCATTGGGAGTACAAAATCTGTTGGAAGAATCTGGCACCGTTGAACATAAAAAACTTTTGAGAGGTGTACTAGTAACGGGTAAGTTTGAAATATTATTCCAACTCAAATCAAAATTGTACTGTTTATAAAGGCTTTCTTGCTCCATGTAAGGAAGAAGATAAATGGCCCAACCATGCTGAATACTATATTTTTTCACACCAAGGGTAGTATAAATCGGATTAATAGCACCCGAAGTAGGGCCAGTCACGCCACCCGGCGCAAAGAAACCATAAGTGCTATGAAAATTCTGATACCCCAAACCAATTTGTTTTAAATTGTTTTGACAGCTCAACCGGGATGCCGCCTCACGGACTTTTTGTATCGCAGGCAACAGCAACCCTATCAAGATTGCAATAATCGCTATAACTACTAGTAATTCAATTAAAGTAAAACCCTTACGAAAAGTCGTCTTCATTGTTTTCCCTTTTATATTCATTAATAAGAATTCGAAATTACTTCACCGTCATTAATTTTGTTGAGACGCAGCCAAAGCACAGGATCAGTTAGGTAAGCCAAGCTTTTGACCGAACCATCAACAAAAACAGCATTAAATACCCCTGGATGAGAACTACCAAAGCGGGTAGACCAGAAAGACTTGTTTGGATGTTTATCATCAGGGAGAGGAAGTGAATCAGATGCATTGTTGGGCAAATTTCCGCCATCGGGCGCATTTCCGAAACGAACCATATCTTGATCCCAACCAGCATTATTCCACGCTTCGTTATCTCCCCCAGCACTCCCTAGTAAAAATGGAAGAATTTGCTTTTCGGCAACCATTAATGTATTACTTGAACCATCTGTAACATCTAACATTCTTCTGCCAGGCACATCAGGCAATTTTGTAGTAACAGGCATTGAAGGACCAGGGGCCCTCCATTGCGCCACCAACATACCATCAATACCTCTTCCTGCCATATCAGTACCACCATTACCCGCATAATCAGTTCTAGCACTGGCCCCATAAACCGATGGCATTCTTCTTGATGGGCAGTAATAACTTTTAACTGGTGTAATAGCTACGGTAGCGTCGACTGGTTGATTATAAAGGCTTTCCATCTCGATAAAAGGCAGAATATGATAGTACCAACTCCATCCGACTCGAGTGGTTGCATTACAGCAGGTGGCAAAAGGACCGTCGGAACCAGCATAAGGAAATATATTATAAGTTTCGTGATGCATTATCATTGCTAACCCAATTTGCTTCAAATTGTTTTTACATGATAAATTTGCAGATGCTTCTCTGACTTTTTGAACTGCAGGCAATAATAACCCTATCAAAATGGCAATAATAGCAATTACGACCAGTAATTCGATTAGTGTAAATCCTTTTTTATTAACTATTGAAAGTTTTAGTTGGCTTAAATCCATTTTCTGAAGCATACAGTCCCCCTTGTTAAAAATAAAAACCTTTTCATTTAAAGAACATCTGTTAGCAAGTGTGAAAGTTCTCACAATTTATTTATAATGTTTTACATCAGACCTGAAGTTATGTTTTGATTTAAAAACAAAGAAGGTTTTATTTAGAATAATTACATCTTTTAAATATTTTATTTATGCCTTTTATGTTGTTAAAATGAAACAACTTTTAAGATTTACGATACCTTTCCCTTTCACAAAAATTACTTCTTCGATTCTTCACTAAGTGCAAGTGATAGGGCCCACCAACGGCTAAACTAATCGTTTACCCAGATCCCGAGTAAAAAAACGGCCAAACCCACCCTGTTTCAATTAACTTCTTGAAGAATAAATGGCCAATTATAAATCTGCATTGGTTTATTGCTCGAAATTTTATATAGTGTTATTTCATCCATATTGCAATTATTGCTCTTGGATCGTGCTTAGGTCCAATAGGTTTTGCGGACACATTTTGTGTTCCTCGATTTGGTCCTAATAAATTTTTTATAGGACTCAATCGATGAAATTCGAAGATTTCGGCCTTTCTACCGCCATCATGCAAGCTCTTGCCACCAAGGGCTATTCTGTACCTACTCCCATTCAACATCAAGCAATTCCCGTAGCAATGCGCGGCGAAGATCTACTTGGTTCTGCCGAAACAGGTAGCGGTAAGACCGCAGCCTTCGCCATTCCTGTTCTGCACAACCTCACCGAAAAGGGAAATCCCTCCAAAGGCCAAGGCAGGCGTATTAGGGCTTTGGTGATTGCACCTACCCGCGAACTTTGCTCCCAAATCCTCGATAGCTTTTTTGCTTACGGTGCGAACACTCCTCTCAAGTTTACCGCCATCTATGGGGGAGTTCCTCAATCTGGTCAAGAAAGAGCCCTCAGAAACGGTGCAGATGTTGTAGTCGCTACACCCGGTAGATTGATGGATCTTATTAACCAACGGATTGTCGATCTTGGCCATATCGAAATTCTAGTTTTAGACGAAGCTGATCGCATGTTGGACATGGGATTTCTTCCCGACATTCGCAAGATTTTAAGTTACATCCCGAAAAATCGCCAAACACTTTTCTTCTCTGCAACTATGCCCAGAAATGTGCAAATTCTTGCAGATACTCTGCTTAATAATCCCGCCCGAATTAATGTGGAACTGCCCAAAGGTTCTACCTCCGAGCGTATCGAACAATCTATCTTTATGGTCCCTCAAAAAGATAAAGGAAGCTTTCTCGTTAGCTATCTGGGCAGCGAATCTTTCAACAGCGCTATCGTTTTTACCCGCACTAGGCATGGCGCAGATAAAGTGGTTATGCGCTTACGCAGGGCGAAAATTTATGCCGAAGCTATTCATGGCGATAAAAGCCAATCAGCTAGGCAGCGCACTCTTGATGGCTTCCGCAATCGCCAGGTAAATGTTTTGGTTGCAACCGATATTGCAGCACGAGGCATCGATGTTGATCATATTTCCCATGTTGTTAATTTTGATCTGCCAAGAGAAGCAGACACTTACATACATCGCATCGGAAGAACAGCACGCGCTGGGGCCAAAGGCAAAGCAGTATCTTTTTGCGATTCTTCAGAACGCAGCTTGCTAAGGGCGATCGAAAAATTGACCAACAAGAGACTACCCGTTGTTCAACCTAAATTTGAATTTGTTCCAGAAGCTGCTCCTGATAAATCAGAAGCCCCTAGGTCTGAACCTTATAGAAAAGTAACGCCTAGCAGGCAAGTTGCTGCTCCAAGATCTTCTGGTTCTTCTAGTTCTTTTGGCTCGTCTGGTTCTGCACCAGGTGATTTTCCCCGAAGAGGCAAAAACAAATCCCAAAAATCGAAATACAATAAGTTTAAAAGTGGTGGCGGTAGTGGCAATGGTGGCGGTAGTGGCAATGGTGGCGGCGGGGGCCATCGCTCTTCTGCAGATTAACCATCGACTTGTTATAAATTAAAATCGTCTAATTAAAAGCTGCCTAGCTAAACACTCAGGCAGCTTTTTCTTTTTTACTTTTTCTCCCCCTACTCCCAACTTTCTTCCCTCCGGGAAAAGGGCCCTTCGCTTCGCTAACCAGGGTGTTTAAGTTTTGCTTGTTACTTCCAACTTTTCTTTCAAAGCCTACCCTCTTACAAAGCCCATGGATTGCATGGATCTCTTTTCTTATTCTCTTTTCTTACTTCCTGTTTATTGATGCTGGTTTTTTTAAGACAGATCAGTTGGGATGGGAAACCCCACTGAAACTGATCCATTTGAACCTTTAGTTCTTGTTTGTAAGGAATGCTTTAAGAATTTTTATAGCCCCACTTGCAATTGTTGCCCGATGGATGGGGCATGATGTGAAAATCTGCGTAAAGCATTACGCACAAATGACTGGCGATCATTTCACCCGGGCGATTGGAGGCAAAAAAAGTGGCGCAGAATCCGGCGCAGATGTGGCGCAAAAAGCAGCGCAGCAGAGGTTTGCACCCAATACCCGATTGGTCGCAAATTCCAACTTAAGTACTGCTCTAGTAGAGGTTTATGCTAATTCCTGCGAGTCGTTGCAGGTGCGTACGAGAACCCAAAACGGAGAGGGGGGGATTCGAACCCCCGGTAAGGTTGCCCCCACACAGCATTTCCAGTGCTGCACAATCGGCCGCTCTGCCACCTCTCCAACCTACCCTTAAAGTCTATTAGAGTTAAGACTTTGCGTCAATTAAATGCTTGAAGAACTTGGTAATTGAAATAAAAATATTTGCCGTTACAATCGGAAGTGTTGATCTTATCCCCTCCATTAAAAGGATTTACCTAATGCTTTTAAAATCTATTGCAATGCGTTTTTATGCTGTTTCACTGGGTATTATCGTTGTTGGCGCTCTTGCAGCGGCAGACAACGATGGCTATACGCCCATATTTAATGGCAAGAACATGGAAGGCTGGAAGTTTTTCTTCGATCCTAAAGCCCTAAAAGAAATCGATACCAGCAAAAACTGCACTGTTAAGGATGGCGCGATTATTTGTTCGGGTAAACCTACTGGCTTTTTCTATACCGAAAAATCTTTCAAAAATTATGTTCTGGAATACGAGTGGCGCTTCCCAGTAGGCAGCAAGCCCGAAAGTAATTCTGGCTGCTTAGTTCATATGCAAGAACCTTTCAATAAGAATTTTCCCCGATCACTGGAGCCCCAAGGTAGATACTTCAATCACGGGAAAATTTTCCCCATTGGCCTAGGTAAAGATGAAGTAACTTACAACAAATTTGATCAGGAACTTTTAACTAAGCAACTCAAACCCATGGGCGAATGGAGCAGAACCGAAGTTACATGCCAAGAAGATGGCGTGGTAAAAGTAAAAGTAAATGGCGTGCAAGTCAGCGAATGCCAAAGTGTGCTGAAGAGCGGCCCAATTGGGTTTCAATCAGAACAATCAGAAGTCCACTTCCGCAATGTTAGACTAAAGCAGTTGCCTTGATTGTTGTAATTAGACAAGACTGATATCGTGGTGGGTTAGGCATTCGAAACCTGATTCGGTAATGAGGTAGTTTCGTTCGATGCGCAGCCCACCGACATTTGGAACATAAAGGCCAGGCTCTAAAGTAACAACATCACCAGCGATCAAAATTTCATCAGAACCCGGCACGATAAAAGGCGCTTCTGGATGAGAAAGGCCCAAGCCATGGCCTGCGTGATGGGGGAAATATTCGCCAAATCCTGCCTTAAGAAACACATCCATAACAGACCGATAAACATGGCTGGCATTGACGCCTTCGAGAAGATTATTTTCCCCAGCATCCATGGCAAGCTTAGCAAGATCCATAAGTTGTTGCTGTGCGGAAGAAGGCTTTTTTCCGACAACGAGGGTATTGGTAAAATCGCTTCGATACCCAAAAAGCACGACTGAAAAATCGAGAATAAACATATCCGATTCTTTAAGTTTTCGCAGGGTGGGCGAACCACCTTTACGCTCGGGGCCAGGAGAAACTGCGAAGTCGCCATAAACGATAAGGGGTTGCCCGCCTTCAGTGGTGCAGATTTTTTGCACCTCGGCATAGAGATCAAGTTCGGTCATACCTGGGGCAATATTTTTAAGAACCCAGGTATGGGCTTTTTCTGCGATTTGAGCGGATCGTTTAATGAGGGCTATTTCGTCAGGGTATTTTTTACGCCTTAGCTTGCTAATGGCTTCATGAATTTCTACACCTTGGCTTGTATCAATTCGATCATGAATAAAGGCACCTGGGAAGCGCTTTTCGACTTCGGGAAGAAGGGCAAGCGCCCTTGTGGTTTTGGGGTGCGAGATACCATCGTACCAATTGACAGAAACAATATCATCGGCGACACAAAGGCTGACAGAATCGGGCAATCGGGTGTCATAAAAAATGACACAGGTAGCATCAGGATTAATAACTAGAAGGCCGCCAAAATCTGCCCCAAGGCTAAAAGGGTCGACAAAAAAACCTGAAAGCCATGTGAGGTGGGCTGGATCGGAAAGCACCAGCGGGCTTCTGGGATTATCCATTGAGGCAAGGAAAGCTTGCCTTCGTTTAAGGCATAAATTTTTATCAAGCATGAATAGGCCTTTCAATAAATCGGGCCAATAGACCCTCGAAAAATAGTATAGCATCCTATTTTGTCGAAATGGCCTGCTTAACCGTTAATGTTTAACGCACCAGGGTAAAAGTTTGCCCGGTTTAGGTTGCGATATGGGCCAAGCTAGTTTACTCTGAAAGCTAGGAAATTTGCACCTAGTTTATGTAGGCAAGACCCATGATTTCAACAAGAATCAAATTAGCTGGAATTTTCGCAATTGCAAGCGTATTAGCAATAGGTGCAGACAAACCCCTAGAGCTAAATGAACTTCAAATCCGAGAACTGGTGAAGCAACTTGGATCAGATTCTTTTGTATCTCGAGAACAAGCAAGTGAATTGATTTTAAGGCAGGGCAATCGATCAATGCCTGCCTTGGAAAACGGGCTAACTCATCCAGATTACGAAGTGATGCGAAGGTCACGAATATTAATTTCCTTGATCAGCGAGTCGGAAAACAAAACAAAGCTACAGGCATTCCTAGAGGATGTGGATGGCAGTAAAAATACGGTGCTTCCCGGTTGGGAACGGTTTGAAAAGCTTGTGGGAAAAAGTTCCTCCTCAAGGGCACTTTATGGGCAGATTTATAAAGCCGATCCTAGTTTGATGGATGATTTAGAAAACGACAAAAACATCGGCAAGGCAATCGTATCGGAAAAAGCGCAATGGCTTCACAACAGCATTTTCAGCCCAGTTGCAGGCAAAACCATAAATCTTGAAATAGGCGATATTGGTGCGGTGCTTTTTGCTGCAACTATGCCAAATATGGAATTGCCCCAGGAAGTTGTGAACAACATTACAAACCTGCTTTACCAACCTTCAGCAAGAGATGCAATTGGTACATCAAAAGGAACTGGCCCCTTCAGAAAGCTACTAGGAACATGGATGCTACAGCAAACAGACCCTAACATTATTTCTCAACACCTGCACCTTTCACAAAACATGAACATGACTGAAGGCTTGCAACTGGCACGAAGGGCAGCATCTGAAAAAACGATGCCTGTGTACACTAAAACCGTTGCCCTGACCCTTCTCGGAAAAATGGGGACTGCAGAAGACTCTGGATTAATTAGAACTTTCTTGGGAGATGAAACTGTAGTAGGGAATTTCCAACTTCCCAACCAGCAAAAAGGCAACACGCAAGTTCGGGATGTGGCCCTTGCAATGCTGGTGCACATGAGTGGGCAATCGCATAAAGATTATGGATTCAGTTTCGCACGCGACAATCAGACACTTTTTTTCAACCCGTACATGCTAGGCTTTACGACTCAGGAAAACCGCATGTTGGCACTGAAAAAGTGGGAAACTTATTTCACAAGCAAACCAGTGCAAAAAGCAAAGAGCTAATTTGCTTTATGTTTTTTAATCATGGTGATTTGGTTGCCCTGTTCATTATGCTCGACATGATCCATGAAAGTTCGGATCAATAGCATTCCCCGGCCTGTAATTTTGTCAAGATTTTCAGGTTCAAAAGGATTGGGCAGGGTAGTTGGATTAAAGCCAGGCCCTTCATCAGCAATCGTAAAGCGGATCTCCTCCTTAGAAATTTTGGCCCAAAACATGACTTTGCGTCCCACATAGGGCTTTTGTTTTTTTCGCTCCTCCGCCAAAGTGTAAAAATGACTCTCATCGTCGTCACGCAATTTGGAGTCTAATTCGAGGTTGCCATGTAGCATGGCATTGGTAAGGGCCTCGTGCAAGGCGACGCCAATAAGCATCATAGAATTGGGTTCGCAAAAATCAAACTGGCTAACAAGGTGTTCGATATGGCTTACCATCGGAGAAACATGGGCGATATCGTTTTCCAATACAAAATAAACTTCATGACTAACAATAGCTTCATTTACAATTTGAATGCTATTTTCATTGCGTACCGTGGAAAGCACTTCATTCAAAGTTATGTGTAGTTCATTGGCAAGCAATTTCTTAGGAACATAACTTGCGGCGCCTGCGCGAAGAACGCGAACAGCAAGCTCTTCGTTGCCATGGGCAGTCATCAGGATAATTGGGATTTTGGAAAATTCTTTGCGGATTTTTTGAACCAACTCGACTCCATCCATATCCGGCATGAAAAGATCGGTAAGAATAACATCAGGATTGGAGTTTTTAAGAAATTCGAGAGCTTCATAACCATTGGAAGAAAAGAAAACCTGCCAACCTGGTTGAGAATTGACCAAACCGCCAACTAAGTGACGGTCTACAGGGGAATCATCAACCACAAGCACTTTGCGGGTGGTAATTGAATCTTGGTTTTCAATAAAATCGCAATTCAGGTTCAAAGCCAAATGGCCCCCGCAATAAATAAAATAGTAACACAATAAAAGAACTACCCTAAGGGCACTAGGGTACTTTCATAAAGTGCTAATCATGATTATACTTAAAAGCTTAAAAAATAGCTTACTATATTTTAAGTTTGAGTACGAAAATGATTTAAGAGAAGATAATAAGCGATACAATTAAATTTATAAGTATAGAAACAAGTATAAAAAGCGTTATTTTTCGAGATGAACGGAAGTATACCCAAATGAAGATATCATGAATAAAATCAAATTGCAAACAGGCCGCAGTTTATTGGACAATCCAAGGTTTCAAATAGTTGGGATCATTTCGGGGATCATAGGAAGCGGCATCCTGTTTTGGGCCGTCTTATCGCCTAAGACTCCGGAAGGAATGGCATGGATACCCCCCGGTGAATTTTCCATGGGCGATGATTCTGATCGGGAAAAATATGCGGATGCTTTGCCAGTTCATAGGGTCAGACTTCAAGGGTTTTACATCGATAAAACGGAGGTGACCAATTCACAGTATCAAAAGTTTGTGGATGCAACGGGTTATAAGACGGTTGCGGAAAGGCCGTTAGACCCCAAAGAGTTTCCTGGCGTTCCCCCTGAAAAATTAGTTCCGGGGGCGGGGGTATTTTCTCCGCCCCTTCAAGAAGTTGTGGATTGCTCAGAATGCAATCAATGGTGGAAATATAAAGAAGGGGTTTCTTGGAAAAACCCAGAAGGCAAAGATAGCAGTTACAAGGGAAGGGAAAACCACCCCGTGGTTTATGTGGCTTGGGAAGATGCAGTCGCTTATTGTACTTGGGCGGGAAAAAGATTACCCACAGAAGCAGAATGGGAATACGCGGCCCGGGGCGGATTAGAACGCCAGCCTTACTCTTGGGGATCCGAATCACCATTCGAAGGCAAACCCAAGGCCAATATCTGGCAAGGCCCCTTCCCCAACCGAGATGACAAAACTGATGGGTTTGGTGGCACCGCACCCGTTAAAAGTTACCAAGCAAACGGCTATGGTTTATACGATGTTAGTGGGAATGTGTGGGAATGGTGCGCAGACTGGTATAGGCCAGATGCTTATTCACTTTTGTATCGGGGTTTGAATTCAGATGCATTAAAAATACCCTTGTTAAATCCCAAGGGGCCTGCATCGCCCATCGATCCCCATGGAAATGAAGCAAAGGTACGGGTGCAACGAGGTGGCTCTTTTCTTTGCAGTTCTAATTACTGTGTTCGATACCGAGTTGGTTTAAGAATGCATGGTGCTGAAGATACCGGGCTATCTCACACAGGATTTCGCTGCGTGCTTGACCCATGATCTCATTAGTCTATTTTGCCTTGGCATTATTTGCATCATTACAAATAGTAAATCAAATTCCTGATGTAAAAATGCCTTCAGGCTTCGAGGTCCTTCCTTACGGGGATGACTCTTTGGCAAGTGACATTTATTGTTTATCAATAAGCCCCAAAGGCGATGTAATGGTATCGGGCAAGGGATACTTTCGCATTCTTGTGGATTCAAACAACGATGGAAAAGCAGACACCTTCAAAAATTTCGGGCAGGCCCCAAGTGATGGTGCAACTGGGTTGCTCTTCGAGAAAAAAGCCCTCTGGTACACAGGAAATCAAGGGCTATGGTCAATTCCAATTGCAGATGATGGCGTAACCGCAGCAGGGCCTGGTGTTAAACATCTTTCTTTCAAAACCGGTGGAGAGCATGAGGCCCACGCAATTCGAAGGGGCCCCGATGGTTTGATTTATATTCTGTGTGGCAATAACACAGGCATTAATTCAGCTTTTGCAATGGGGGATTCTTCTCCTGTAAAAAAACCTATCGCAGGTACCCTCATCCAATACAATCCAAAAAACAAAAAGACCGAAGTCTTTGCGGATGGGTTGCGCAACCCATACTGTTTTGATTTCAACTTAGATGGCGAACTTTTTACCTTTGATTCTGATAATGAACGCTGCATCGCTCTCCCTTGGTATGAACCCACCAGAATTTATCACTTGATTTCGGGCGGACGATATGGCTGGTGGAATCCGCAGCATTCAGAAACTTGGCGCTCGCCCCCTTCGCATGCCGACATCCTTCCCCCTATCGCAACTGCAGGCAGAGGTTCGCCCACTGGCATGCTTTGCTACAAGGGGAACCACTTTCCCGCAGAGTATCAGGGTGCACTTTTTCTTTTAGATTGGACCTTCGGCAGAATCCTCACTTGCAAGCTTCATCCCGAATATTCTTCTTTCAAAACCAATGTGGATGTTTTTCTTGAGCCCAAAGGGGGCTCGGGATTTGCCCCCACTGCATTGGATATGAATCCCCTTACAGGTGAACTTTTTGTTAGCATCGGGGGCAGAGGTACCAAAGGTTCTGTTTTCCGTATCAGGCATAAGACAAATCCGCTATCTGCAAGCGCATTGCCTTACAAAGTTAACAATATAAGTCGAGAAAAGGCATTAATTACAGCAGAATTTGCTACAAATCTTTTGGAAAGAAGAAAAGCAATCGAGCTTCTCCGTTTTGATCCAAACCTTACCCAAGATTCTATCAGCAGAATTTTTTCTGCAAACGCAGATCATCCCGATCGTTTCATTAGATATGCAACCACCAAGTTTATTGAATCACACAAAAGCTTTGATATTAAACCCAAGAATGCAAGTGCAGCAAACACCTTGGGGTTGGCGCTGGTCACAGCGCAGCCTTCCAAAGTTGGGTTAATTGCATTTGAAAATACAACGAACACGAACCTTCCTTATGAGGCAAGGCGTGATTCACTTCGCATCATGCAGATGGCAATGGGTGAGCTTCCCAACATTTCCCAACGGGGAAATTACAGCGAAGGATATTCCATAAAACATCTGGAAGAATCATGGAACCCAACCTTAAATCAAATGAATCTACTTGCCCTGTCTTACCCTTCGGAAGATCAAGACTTCAATTTTGAATTGGAACGAACCTTTGGGCTCATGAAATTCAAAGACGGTAAAATCTTAAGCCTGCTTATTGATCAATTAACTCTTTCGAATGACCCCGTAAAAAAAGTCCACCTTCTGGCATCTCTTGCACAAATGGGTTCTTCATTTTCAGATATGCAAAAAACCAAGGTCATCAGGGTAATGTTAAATCTTGGGACTGAGCTTGATCTAAAGGGAATGAAGCGGGACCGAAATTGGCCCTTGCGAATGCAGGAGATCTTTGCAGATCTTTCCAAAAACAATAAGAATTTCAGCAATTTAGTTGCCAATGCAGACACCTTTGGGCTGCCCGATCATGCGATCTATTTGCGTGAGATGAAAGAAGAGAAAAAGAATGCGGCCAAAAGATTTGCAGAAAAGATGTTGGCAAAACCAGACCTGGATTGGAATTCACAGTCGGCCCGAGTTTTAGAATTGCTACCACCAGAGGATTCGTTTCCTGCAATAAGGGCGCTTTGGGGTGAACATGGATTGGATGAAATTTTCATCAAGATTCTTGCAAAAAACCCTACTAGGGAAGATTTGCAAAAATTTATCTCCCTACTACCTCGGATCTCGAATGACGACTTGCCTGAAATTCTTCATGCGCTAGAAAAACTTGCACCTTTGGGAGAAACTGAATATTTACTTCTGGCGCAAAAACTTCCAAACCTTCCCAGTGAACCTAAATACAAAGCACTTCATGAGCAGATTTTTGCGCTATTGCGGAAGAAATGGACCTCTGCACCTACACGCAACGAAATGGAAAATTGGATTATCTGGGCCAAAACCAATGATGCAAAACTTTTAGCATCTTTATCTATGTCGGGCAGCATCAGCCTCGATCAATGGAAAACTCGCTCTGAGAAAATCAATTGGAACGAGGGAGACATTTTAAAAGGGAAAAGAGTTTTTACACAACTCAAGTGCGCTTCCTGCCATTCGGGTTCCCAGGCCCTTGGGCCTGCACTCGAAGGAGTTACCCAAAGATTTTCCCGGTTCGATCTTTTAAATGCAATCATCCAGCCGGATAAAGATGTACCCAATCGTTATCGCGCAATCGCCTACACTACAACTAAAGGTAAGATTATTTTGGGGTTGGTGGTTTACGAATCTGCGGATGGGGTGCTTTTGCAAACATCCACGGGAGAACCTCAACGATTATCTGGGGACGAAATATCTCTTAGGCAGCAAACACAACGATCGATCATGCCAGCGGGCTTGCTGGATGAAGCTAAGGACCAAGAGATCGCAGATCTTTTCGCATATTTGAAAAGCTTTGGTAAAACAGGTAAATAATCGATTGCTGGGCTTACAATTCCCCCCATATTTAGCACACAAATGGAAGTTTGGGCAAGATTCGCAATCACTTTCATAGCAAAAAAGGTTCATCTAGCTTAAAAAACAACGCCCCGATACACTTGCTCTATCTATTGGATTTGTTGGGATGACAGGTACTATTTTGAAACCAAGAATCGTTTTTGTTCATGATTGGTTAACGGGAATGCGAGGTGGGGAAAAATGCCTCGAATCGCTATGCAAACTATTCCCCGATGCAAAATTGTACACTCTGCTTCATAAAAAAGGGGCTCTTAGCCCAACTATTGAAAACCTTAATCCAAAAACATCTTGGCTCGGTAAACTTCCAGGCGTTCATCATTACTACCGGTATCTGCTACCGTTTATGCCCAGTGCAATCGAATCCATTAAAATTCCCGAATGCGATCTTGTCGTCAGCCTAAGCCATTGCGTTGCAAAAGGTGTGATACCCCCCAAGGGTGTGCCGCATTTATGTTATTGTTTTACGCCTGTAAGATATGCATGGCACTTGAGAGATGATTATTTTGGGACAGGCGAAAAGCCCAGCATGAAAAAGAGACTTGCTGCACCAGTATTAAACAGCATACGAGAATGGGACAAAAAATCATCTGAAAGGGTGACCCATTTTATTGCCATCAGCAAAACAATTCAAAGCAGGATAAACGATTGTTATTCACGAGAAAGCTCGGTGGTATACCCACCCGTGGATACTGATTTTTATGTGCCTTCAAATGCCAAACGCGAAGATTTTTATCTCGTCGTTTCTGCCTTCGCCCCGTACAAGCGTATTGATCTTGCAATTGAAGCATGCAAAGCACTGGGGAAAAAGCTGGTGATCATAGGCACTGGGCAAGATGAAAAAAGGCTTCGTTCACTGGCCGGTAATCAAACTCATTTTCTTGGTTGGCAAACGGATGCTTCCATCCGCAACCATATGCAACGATGCAGTGCCCTACTCTTTCCTGGGTTCGAAGATTTTGGAATTGTTCCGGTAGAAGCACAAGCATGCGGAACGCCGGTCATCGCTTTGGGAAAAGGAGGCGCTACAGAAACAATCATAGGCCCAGAATCTGGCAATGAAGCGACCGGATTGTTCTTTGCAGAGCCTTCTGTTGAATGCATGACCAACGCAATCCGAGAGTTTGATAAAGAAAAGAATTTCTACAGCAGCCATGCGGCACGCAAATTTGCACTAACCTTCAACCAGAAAAACTTTGAGCAAGGAATGCTTGATCAAATTTCAAAATTTGTATCTGGCAACGCGCCATTCAAAGTTGCAGCATAAAGTTTGGTTTAGTCAATAAAGAAGCCCTAGGATAGGGTTCTAGCAATTCTGAAACCACTACCGTCGCTGGATTGATCAGGCCTTAAACCACCCCGATGTGCAGAGCGCAAAATATCTTTGGGATAGTAGAATGCGCCACCTCGTAATACCCGGGTAGACATATCATCAACCACCCTTAAATCGACCTTTGAATCTTCAACGCTGGGGGTATCACCATAGGACTGCAAAATATCCTGAGTCCATTGATACAGATTCCCCGCCATATCAAAAAAACCAAGATCATTCGGTTTCAACTGCCCAACAGGCCATAAATGATTATTCGAATTAATCTGGTAGTAAGCAAATTGATCAATTTGGGAACCATCCGCACCAAAGAACCAAGCAGTTTTCGTACCTGCCCTGGCGCAATATTCCCACTCGGCCTCGGTGGGTAGGCGATAACCTTTTTTCTTTAAAAAATCATTGGCGGGCCGCATTCCAGCCGCATAATGCCCTCTCTCATTGGGAAGGTAGCACCATTGAGATTGTGGGATCTTATCCTGCGCACTAAGCCAGTTGCAATATTCTGCAGCCTGATACCAAGAAATGCCGGCCACAGGGTTATCAGCAACCTTAGAAATGTTTCTTCCAGCATGAAAGCTCGAATTGAATTTCAAGTATTGTTCAACTGTGACAAGTTTTTGAGATAACGCAAACGATCTTGGAATTAAAGTTTCATGAAGTTTTTCATTTTCAACCCTATCGGGTTCATCTTTGGGAGAACCCATCAAGAATTGAACCGGGCCGTTTATATTAATGAAACATTGCCCAAGAAAATTAACTCCCCAATTTTTCGCAGGTTCCGAATCATGGTCCAGATCTCGAATGCATTTATCACAGGCAGCGCCATGGCCAAGTTTTTGCCTTAAAATCCAATCCAAGGCACTATGCAACCCAGAGTTAGGATGGTTCTTATATAAATCAAGAAGATAGTTCACAAACTGTTTTTTCATCACCTCGGAAAACTCTACGATACTTAGGTTGCCCAGTGCAAGAACCAAGGCTGCACGGGTACCCGTATCGGCCTCTGTCTGGAGTTTTTCAAAAACCATCTCGACTTTTACACCCAGTAAGCCAATAAAAGTGTTTGCGTTGCTTCTAGCGGTTGCATCAACTGCATTTGCAAAAATGCTGAATCCTTCGAAATCTTCTAATGCCAACTGCAAAGCAGCAGCCATGCCCTTGCGTAATTCAGTATTCACTCTTTCTTGAAGATTATTTGCAAGAACAACTGCAGATCGAATCCTTTTTAAATACGCAGTCATTTTATCTTTTACTGAAATAATCTTTTTAAATATCGTTTTTATAATGCTGAAATCGGCACTGACAAACAAATGAAATAAAACTCTTTCGTTATCAATTGCGTATTCCAGCGCAATTGCATTGGCATGAATTCGACTTGCGGGGGAATTCGAAGTATCTTGACCGAAAGAAACCAATTTGTGAATCAGTAACTTTTGTAATGGCCTGAATATTTCCACCCACTCAGGAAGATAAATCAAATCCTGTACGACAAGTCTCCCAACAATTGCGGGCAACATTTTATCTAACAAAGCGGAAGCGGGTTGCCACAATGCAAGCACCCCTGCTATTCGCAAGGACTTGGCATAATCAGAATCTGACAGCAGTGCGAATTTTTGCTCTAAAAGCGGGATCACGATTTCTGCATAAGGCGCAAGGCGCTGGCGGATAACAATAAAATCCTGAGGTTTTGCAACCAGCAAAGGCTCAACGAGCAATCTGGCATAGGATGGATCCGCAGGCAAAAGCGCAAGCAAAACCCTAGTCTTTGCGTCATTATCATTTTTAATGTCGATTAATTGCTGCTCTAACAAAGGCCTAGTAAGAGAAAACTCCTTGTCAGAGTTAGCCAATGCTGATTGCAAGATTGATGCACCCGATTCCAAAACCTTACTGACACTTTCCATACCTGGCGTTTCGGAAATCTTAGACCGACTCGCTACGCTGCCAGATAAAGAAGCCTTAACCGAAACCCCTGCTGAACTATTGGTAGCATTAGAATCTGCAGCATTTTTCATGCTTGAAGCTAGATCGGTTTGCTTCAAATAATTATGGAGATCTTCTGCAAAATCGAGACCTGTAAGATATCGGTCGTTCAAGTTTTTGCTCAACGCCTTTAAGCATATCCGCTCTAACTCTTTTGGGGTCGCCTCTTTAATTTGTCTTGGAGGTTTGGCTTCAACCCGAATAATTTGTTGCAAAGTAAGAGAAACCGTCTTTGCTTCAAAAGGCCTACGCCCCACCAGCATTTCGTAAAAAATCACTCCCAAGCTGAAAAAATCTGTGCGCCCATCCACCATGTTCGCTAGTCCCGATGCCTGCTCGGGACTCATGTACGCTGGTGTTCCCAGCAATCCTGTTACCTTTCCAAACAACTCCTCGGTAAGGGCAAGCCCGAAATCCACAATGTAAAGATTCCCCTTAGAATCAAGAAGGATGTTATCTGGCTTGATATCGCGATGCACAAGGCCACGCATATGGGCATGTTGCAAGGCCTCCGCTATCGTTGCAATCCATTTGGCAATGTTTTGGTAAGACTGAGGCCCCTTTGCAATGATCTCAGAAAAACTCCCACCATCTAAATACTTTGAGATGATAAAAACCCCCTCAGACTCGGAGTTAATCACATCATAAACTGGCACAATATTGGGATGATCCAACTTCGCAAGCATCCTTGCTTCATTAAGAAAAATTTCAAATTGTTTATCGTTCTGTATGGGATGCTTGAAGACCTTGACCGCAATCAACCTGCCCAGTTGGTCATCCTTGGCAAGAAAAACTCTGCCGAATGAACCTTCACCCAACATTTTGATTACCATAAACCGATTTAATAAAAGACTGCCACTGCTAAGTTTAGGCGTTTCCTTCGGGATACCATGTCTTGTAATATTTTCGACAAATCTTGTTGCAAAGATCTCATCGGAATTTTTGGATTCCGATAATTTGGTTTCAATAAAATCAGACTTTTTTGCATCTGGGTCTTGAGGATTCATAAACTTGATTCATCTGTTCTATTTTACGACTAACACAATATTTAATTTAATTCAAAAATTGCAATATTACCATCAAAGAACTTATTTTAACGATGAACAAATAGCTATCCAATAATTTTGATTTCCTATACCTTATTTTACAAAAAAACAGGAGGGTAAAATATTACCCCCCTGTTTTCTGATTGATTTAAAACCGTATTGGATTAGTTGCAAGACTTACGGCTAGAAAGACGGCCACCAAGGTTCAAACCTCGGCCACACTTCTTTTCGCAGCAAGCAGACTTTTCGCAAGATGGCTTGCATTCTGCTGGCTTTGCAACTTCAACTTTCTTGGCTTCAACTGGCTTACGAACACATACCTTGATGGTGGTTTCGTAAGGAACTCTTTCGCAATACTGAACTTTGCGCATTTCTTTGACTTGCTTCATTTCGCAAACGCGAACTTTGCATTCGGTAGTCTTTTCTTCTTTCTTGTACGAGCAGACCTTTACCATTACTTCTTTGGTTTCAGGAACGCACTCGTAAACGGTGCATTTTACCTTTTCGGTAACCATCTGCCTTTGGCAGCAAGTTCGGGTACGGCCAGTGCAAGGATCACAAGTGGTAACTTGTACGCGAACACACTTGGTTACATTTCGTTCAACTTCCTTCGCAACTCGCTTGTAAGTTGTGACGGTTTTCTTTTGTTCGGTCATCACAGGCACACACACCATGGTGGTGGACTTGCGAACTTCGTCACGATATTCTGGCTTGCAGACAGTGACTTCGACTTCTTTTTCCTTGGTTACAGTCTTGTAGCAAGTTACCTTGCGATCTTCCCATGTCATTTCGCATGGTTGAGCACAAGAATCTTTGCAAGACTTACGGCCACCAAAAGCCTTAGCATCGGCAGGCAACATAGCCAAGCCAGCAATCGCTACAAACACAACAGACAACAAAAACTTCTTCATCTACAAATCTCCCAGTAAATAAACATTGGATGTATAAACCTCCCCAGTTCACATAGGTTAGAGAAGATTTTACCTCTAGGCAAGAAATTAAAGTAAAAAAACATAAAAAGTCTAGGAACTTTAGGATCTAATTAACGATTGTATCATATTTAACAGCCTGTTCAGCAATGACACAATAGGGCAAATGGGAGCCATGCAAGACATTCATTTAAAGCTTTAAGTTGTTTATAGACTTTGAGTTATGTATTAAAATGTTTTTCACTGAAATTTATCAATGGTGTCCCACCTAGCTTTGATGCAACTTGAGATGCCAAATCATTCGCAATAGTAATTGATCGTCGCAATGGTTTTTTCTTTAACATCCCAACCAACAATCCTGCAGTAAAGGAATCACCTGCGCCGATGGTATCTGCCACTTCGATTTTATGGCCTTGTAAATAAATCCTCTCATTTTTGGTATTAACCAAGCAGCCGTTTTCGCCTAGAGTCAACGCTACTAAATCCAATTTATAACGCCTGCGGAATATTTCGAGCGACTCTTTCAAGTCATCGCCTTTCAATCCCAAGAGATCAGTCAAGGTTTCTAGTTCTTGCTCATTCACCTTGGCCCAAGTGGCTTTACAAAGCGATTCTTCAAGGATTTCACGGGAATAAAAATTTTGCCTGAGATTGATATCAAACACTTTGATGGTTTTTTGTGGACAGCGGTCCAAGAAGTTTTTAAGCGTTTTTCGAGTAACAATATTGCGTTGGCACAGGGCTCCAAAACACACTGCAGCACAATTTTCCGCTAGATTTTTAAGGCCGTCATTCCACTCAATATGATCCCAGGCAACATCTTCCTTAATTTCATATTCTGCTTGTCCTTGCGAATCTAATTGCACTTCAACGGTTCCAGTTGGATGATTTAAATCTTCCTGCAAAAACTCGGGATTCAAACCCAACTCTTTACATTTTTTTGCCAACTCATTGCCCAATGCATCTTTCCCCACCCTGCTTACCATAATTGCAGGCCACCCCAACTGATGGCAATGAAAAGTAAAATTAAACGGTGCGCCCCCCGCCTGCTTCCCCAAAGGCAGCATATCCCAGAGTATTTCCCCGAAGCCCACGATTGGTTGCAACATATAACTCCCAAATAAAACAATCTAAAAAGGTAAAACAGGATGGCCGGCCAAATGACCAATCCCATCAATCAACCCTACCAAACCTACAAAGAGGAGTAGAAATTTAACCAGATATATTCCCAAAACCATAATTTTAAGCCTTAGCCAATCAAAAATCCAATGATAAGAATCAGGAATAAAAATCGAAACAAAAGTAAGAAGAAGCAACGGGACGACATGAAATACATTAAAAATCGCAATGGCTATCAATTCATTTTCCAAACTCACGCGAGCTTGGTGAATTTGCTGCAGCATTGCAAAATAGGGCAAAGAAAGAGGAAACTCTAAAACAGCAACGGACGATGATGCGATAAAAACGCCACTAAAAGTTATTTGTGTCATTTCCTTTTGGTCATGGGTTTTCAGCTTGATATTCACACCAAGGTAAACAAGCGCAACTGCAAGTACTAATTCCAAAACATGATCAACCGTTGAGCCTTTTGGAAAAATATTTTGCAACCAAGTTGCGAGCCCAAAATAAACTAAACCGCCTAAAACCACAAATACTGCAAAAAATGCCGCGGAAACCCCTAGCAAAGGACTAATGTTTTTTTGATTTTTAAGGCTCAACACTAGTAAGGTAATTCCTGTTGGGCTGATTCCATTTAAAAACCCAATAAGCGATGCGGCTACAAAAAGGTACCATACTTCCATGAAATCAACCTTTTGCGTTTATTCACAAAGAATCAGATCACAATAAAGTGATATCCATTTCAATTTCATCATGATAATAAGATATTAAAGCCTGTGCCGCCTCAGATAAATCAAACCTAGTTCAAACCACCTACCAAGCGGCCGAAATACAGCTATGAACTCATAAGCCTTAGCCATAAAACGACTTATATCAAAACAAGGCAAGGGTAATTGATTGTCCGAATCTTCAAGAAAAACATTCGCATCGCTTAATCCAATAAATGTCCAATCAACAACACAAGACATCAATCCTAAGAAGCAATATAATTGCATTTGAACGGGGCTATAGCTCAACGGCAGAGCAGGGAACTCATAATTCCTTGGTTCCTGGTTCGAATCCAGGTAGCCCCACTTTTCTAATGTCAAGGTTTGCCCGCCTAGAACAACCACCCCCATTTTGTTAAAGCTGTTTCCATCGGTAAGTTTTTTTATAAAAACGATTTTACTCGTTTAATGCTCACCCCCAAAACATGAATGAAAAGTCAAAGAATCCAAAGGGCCAGCTATTTAATAATGGGAAACCAAAAGGAAATGTAGAAAATTAGAATCTTACTCTTGGCAGTGATCCTGCCTAAGTCTTACTTGTTTTGGGCACGGATTAGGTCGGTCACATGAATGATTTTAGAGTATTCAACCGCACCTAGGATAACCCCGAATTAAAACTATTATTTGAACTGAAGAAAGGTATCAGCGAAATCGATAACCAACCTTAAAAGGCAGATGCTACAACTTACGCTCATACCTAACTAAGGTAGGTAAATGCGGAGATTCATAGCGAAGGAAAAAGGTTAATTACCAAGTCGCTTAACCTTTGCAAAGTCTTCCTCTGCTTCTTTATTTTTACCCATTGCTTTATAGGCATTGCCCCGATTACTAAAAAGCTTTGCATCTGCGGGCTCAAGTTCAATCGCTTTGGTGTAATCAGCAATGGCATCGGTATAATTTTTCATGGCGAAGGCAGAGTTTCCACGATGGTTGTATGCTGCGGGATAGGAAGGATTTAATTCGATGGCCTTGGTGTCATCAGCAATTGATTCAACATATTTTTTCTGGTCTGCGTATGCAAGGCCACGGTGATTATAAGATTCATAATCTTTGGAATTAATCTCAATCAACTTGGTGAAATCGGCAATTGCTTCGGGTTGGCTTCGCAAATTATAATAAACAATTCCACGATTATGAAGAGCTTGCACATATTTGGAATCCAACTCGATAGCCTTAGAGTAAAAACCTATCGCCTCTTTAAAATTGCGCTTGTTAGCTTCTCCAACGCCTTTATTAAAGGCTTCAACTGCACCTTTATTAAACCCTGGGGCTTGTGCACCTTTATTTCCGCCCGGCCCTTGTGCAATTGCAGATATAGCAAAGATAAAACTCAGCGCCAAACTCAAGCTTAATATTCTTTTCATGATGCACCTGATTAAATAGTAAAACAACCAGACAAGAAACCAATATTAAACTAAAAGATTAACAAGGTACAGTCATTTTTCCCGGTATCTAAACACCGGAATCTATACGAAACCTTATCAACCCAAGCAAGTAAACATGGCCAATTCTTAGGCAATTTCAAGACAGAACCAATGGACCATCTTTGCAATATTCAGAGTTACCAAAGGATGGAATACTGTGACCAAAGCCATGAGCCATGGACATCAATAAACGATTATGGGGGATACGGGGAAACTTTAACGAGCGACCTGCCTTCCAACCCAAATTGCCACCCACCATCACAAATGGAATATTATCAAGCGTATGCGAATTCCCTTTTCCAAGCTCATTAGTCCATACAAGAAGCGTGTTATCCAACATAGAGCCTTGGCCATTAGGCTCTGGAGTATCCTTGAGCTTTTTAGCAAAGTAGGCGATTTCTTCACAGAACCATTTATTAATTTTAACCAACTTCTCAACCGCAACTTTATTGGTATCCGGTTCATGCGATAACTGATGATGCCCTTCATCAATGCCCAGCCATTTCATGCGTGCACTACCTACCGAATTGGTGAATTGAAAAGTTGCAATGCGGTTGAAATCTGCAACAAGACTGTTATGCAAAAGGTCGAGTTGCATCCTACTAATCTTGGGAAGGTTATCGTTCTCTTCACGAACACCTGGATCCAGCTTAGGCATCGCATGATTTTGCGAAACCTTCATACTGCGAAGCTCTTTTTCCATCTCTCGAACAAAACCAGTATGCTCTTCAAGTATTTTGCGATCTTCCTTGCCAACCAATGCTGAAATTTTCTTCAAATCCGCAATGACCGGATCAAGAATACTGCCCAGAATTTCCTTATCTTTTGCCTGCCCATACAGCTTAGAAAATAACTGATACGGATCATCAATCGGAGAAATTGGCTTGTTGGCGCCGCTATAAGACATACGCGTCCAAGTATCAGCACGATCAGGAACCAAAACCCCCAGTTCTAACGAGCCAAATCGAGTGCGGGTAGCCTCAGTCTTTTGCAAATGCTTCTTGAGTTCTTGATCTATCGACAAACCATTGGCCCAGCCAGCGGGGGTATGCGAACCACCTTGCACATTACCAGGCAGAAGCTCGATCCCGGTTAGCAGACAGCCAATGCCACGCATGTGGTTATCGCCATCCCCACGCACCTTGTCACAAACACCGTTCAAAACCATGGTTTGCTTTTTGAAAGGCTCGAGGGGGGAGAGAATTTCTTTAAGGAGGAAGTTTTCGCCATCTTCATTAGGCCAGAAAGACTCGGGTACGACCCCGTTAGGCGAGAAGAAAATCACCATGCGCTGCTTTTGTTGCGCTTTACCGGGCAGAGCAAGCGCCTCCAGATTCCCCAAAAAAGGAAAAGCTGCTGCACTAATGCCCGCATTTCTTACAAAACTACGCCGATCCATTGATTTCATCGCCATAATCAGCTCCTAAGTTATAAATAATCTTAGCATCCTATTCTTAAATTTGCTAAGGTTGTTTGCTAACTTCCTGCAATTTTACCCGTGCTTTTTCTGTACAAGCCATTCGTGCCATTTCGGAAGCCAGTTGCCGCATGTTTAACGAATTTTTCTCAAAGTACTGGGTCATTTGTTCCAGCGTTTCTGGGCCATATGCCCGAGTGGGTTGCTTTAGCAAATGATGAAACAGTTGCTCGGTAAAGGCCCTGTGAGCATCCGGGCTATTGGCAAGATACCGACCCAAGCCATGGGCGTTTTCAAGTGTGATTTTTTTCCCATCCCTTGCTATATACCAACCATTACTATCAATCAATTTCGCATTATCTTTTTCACGCAACCGGCCTACCGCATCAAATCGCTCCAAGGTAAAACCCAGCGAATTAATGGTACCATGGCAAGTCATGCAAGCTCCGCCCTTGGTTTGCAATGCAACTCTTTCACGGGTGGTAAGAGAGGGGTGCAAGCTAGCGGCCAAAGGCGCTGCAGCTTCTGGCGGTGGCTTTAAGGTAACCCCCAAGAGGCTACGGGCCAGAAAGACTCCCCGATGAATCGGGGAAGATTCTGCACTGTAGGAAAGCATGCTCAGCATATAAGGGTGGGTTACAATCCCTGCGCGCTGCCCAGCATCCAGAATAACTTTTTCAAACCCCGCCTTAGATGCGAGTTTTTGTTGATAAAACTTAGCGATCCGCTCATTCATAAATAAGCCCTGTTCCAAAAACAGGCGCTGATAACTGCTTTCTTTTTCCCAGAATATCTCGTTGATTGATTTATCCAAGGATATACGAAGATCAGATTCAAGCTTTGGGTCGAAACCCGGAAAGCGCAATGCATCCTTGTTAAGTTCATGGGATTGATTAAGCAAAAGGATATCGTGAAAGAATCCCCGTATTTTTTCTTGAGCGCGCCTATCGAGAAGCATCCGATCTATTTCCCGATTTAAACCTTCAAGAGTTTTGAGCTTCCCCGAGGCTTCCGCATCCAGCAATTGCTGGTCGGGTATGGAATCCCAAAGCGTGTAGGAAAGCTGACTGGCAAGCGCATCGCCCTGCCCTTCGTTACGGTACAAAAAGTTAGGTGATTTCAAAACCCAAACAAGAACTCGCAGGGCACCATCCTGAGGATCTTTAAATTCTTTTAAAACTTTTTTGATGATCGCATTTTCGTTGTCTTGAAGGTTTCTCCGAAATGCCCTGATCGCAAACTTTTTCATAAACTCTTCTGTTTTCTCAAGGCGTTGTACATCCCCCTCTTTGGCCTTGTTGAACTCGGGCAACTTTCCTGCAATATATTTCGCAGCCTCCAAAGCAGCTTCGGTAGTCGCCTGATCCCATTCTTTGGAAACGGTGACTCCTCTTTCCCAACCAAGACTGCCATCATCTGGCGGAAACGGAGTGCTAGAAACAAACATTTCAGGAAGAATGGCCGAAGAAAGATATTCCCCCGGGCATATTTCAACTGGGCCCCCGGGCTTCTTCCATAGCAATTTGACAAACGCAGGCTGAACAACCAAGGGCTTTTTATTATCGTTAACCCCCTGCTTCGCTTTGGTGAATTCCAGCCTTAAAGAGTAAGACCGACCTGAAACCAGATAGATGCTCCCTTTATATTCAGTGTCTTTTCCAGATTTGACCCACGCATCTACAATCGGCGTATTGTTATCATTTACCCACAACCGAACTGCATGGCTTGCATGAATATTAAATTCATAATAACCCGTCTCTGGGGCATAAACCGCACCCGTCCAGCGCAGCGTGAATTCCCCCGGCTCCATCTTTCCTAAAACGGGGCTTTCTTCCTTGAAATCAAAATCCACCTCGGCATCGATGCGCGATTCAGCCAAATCTGTTTTGTTGAAGTTTCTAGTTTTAAAATACTCTCCCCGAATACCTTTGGTTTTGTCTGAAGGAATTGCAGTGGGCCTAAAACTTCCGACCAGATCCATCAAGCTGTTGCGATATTGCCTAACCGTCAACCTGCTCAATTCAATTCTTGCGGGACGATTTCTTTCGCGAGCTATGGAAGAATAAAATGCATCATGAATATAGATACCCACCGCAAGGGCGCTAGCCTCAGGCAGGCTACCCGGATCTTCCTTGGGCATTGTCTCTTCAATAATTTTTGCAAGTTGATTGGGAGTAAGATCCCCCGAAAGCGGCTTGTTATATTTACCCTTAATCCCCGCCCCATTTTGACCATGGCAGGAAAGACATTGTGTCTCGTATATTTTCTTGCCATCGGGCGCCCCATACGCCATCCCAGATTGCACTGCAATCAAAAGCAAGGTTGTCTTTAATCCAAGTGTCAGAAATTGGCGGATGGTAAGCCTCATATTAATGAGTTCTGTTCAAAACTAATTGGCAGGAACACTATTATTCTATTTAAATTAATCGGCAATTAAAAGTACAAGATAAAACCATTTAACCAGAGATTAACAAATGAGGAACGAACTCTGATGATTAGCCTGTTGACTTTAACTATAATTCAAGTTAAACTTAATATAACTTATTTAATTACTGCCTGCTGAAGTTCCTTGCAAACTCCTTCCCGATATGACCTCACCAACAATTCAGGCTCACCATGATGCTGAATTCAAACTTTTTTCGAATCAAAATCGCCTGCCTAATAATGCTTGCCAGTGGTGCCTTTAGCCTAGCTGAAGTTGCAATCAAGGAAAACAAAAGTGAATCAACGCCATTAAGGCAAACAATTGATAAAGCCGTGCAGGAAGCTTGGGCCAAAGAAAAAATAAAAGCGGAAGGGATATGCGATGACTCCACTTTTTTGCGAAGGATTTACTTCGATCTTTTAGGAACCATCCCCAGTTACGACGAAGCCAGAAAGTTTCTCGCTGATCAAGATGAAAAGAAACGCGACAATCTGATCGAGCGTCTGCTTAATGATTCCCAATTTTCCCATCAACAAACAACGCTGTGGGATTTGACTTTATTCGGCCGCACCCCCCCGAACCAAGACGCAACACGCAATCGAACCTTGTTCAAACAATGGCTGGAGGGAAAATTTAGCAAGAACGAACCCTTCGATCTCTGGGTGCGGGATTTGATACTTGCAGAACAAGAAGGCTCGGAGTTATTCTACGCACAGTTCAACAACAAACCTGAAGACCTTACAGAATCCTTCAGCCGCATTTTTCTAGGTACTCAAATCCAATGCGCCCGATGCCACGATCACCCTTTCACAGATTTGCTACAAAAAGATTTTTATGGAATGACAGGATTCTTTGTAAGGCTGGTGGTCATGGATCAAGGGTCATCTGGAACTGGCGAAAAGCAAGTAAAGAAATTCAAGATAGGCGAAAAAAACAGCGGGGAAGTGTTGTTTTCTGGGAATCAAAAAGAGTTGAAACCAGGAAAAAAAGGGGAGCCTATAAAACCAAAATTCCTTTCAGGCGCACTGCTTGAAGAACCACCCTTTCCAGCGGACTATAAAGAACCCGAATTCAAGAGCGGGACGAAATCAATGCCCAAACCACTATTTTCACGCAAAGAAAAATTGGCACAATGGGCAACTGCACCGTCAAACCCTTTTTTCGCCAAGGCTGCGGTCAACCGGATCTGGAGCCAATTCATGGGGCGGGGTATCGTTCACCCAGTCGATAATTTCGGCTCCGACAACAAGCCCACTCTTCCAGATCTTTTAGACACGCTTACCGAACAATTCGTCGCACATAAATTCAACACGAAATGGCTGATAAAAGAACTGGTCAGCAGCCAGACTTATCAACTTGGAAGCAAAGGCGAGAATAAAGAATCCCTTCCCAAACATTTTGAGCGCGCACGCATCAGGCCGCTTTCTGCTGAAGAAATTTTGGCAGGCATGATAATAGCAGGTGGGGACTCAGGGCAGAAAAGCGAAGGCTCTACAGGCGAGTATTTCCGCAGGTACTTCGGCCAACCAACCAACGGCTTGGGGGATTTCCAAGGCAGTCTAAGCGAACACCTTTTCCTCAACAACAGCAGCAATGTGCGTGCCTTCATCAGCCGTAAAAAAGGCAACCTCGCAGACACCATCAATCTTTCCAAGGAACCTTGGGAACAACGCATCGATCAAATGTTTCTGTCAGTCTTGACCCGATTGCCAAAAGAATCGGAAAAAGCAAAGTTCGCAGCCTATTTGCAAAGCGAACCAAAATCAGAAAACTTGGTCGAAGAAGCCATCTGGGTACTTATGAATATGAGCGAATTTCGTTTCAACCACTAACTAATCAACAACTGGCCAATAACAATGAATGATCACAACACCAATAAAGTGGCATGCAAAAAGATGGAGCATTTTTCCCGAAGAGCCTTACTAAAAGGTTCCCTCACAACAGGCGCAGGCGCCACGATCCCTAACTGGGGCGGGCTTTTCCATTCTCAGACTATCGCATCGATGGCACAAAAACTAGGAAAACGGTGTATCTTACTTTGGATGAATGGCGGGGCAAGCCAGATCGACACTTTTGATATGAAACCTGGTAAAGCCACTGCAGGCCCTTTCCGCGAAGTTCAATCCAAGTTGCCTGGCTACAAAATTTGCGAATACCTTCCCAAGATCGCTCAGCAGGTCGATAAATTAGGCATCATTCGTAGCATGCGCACCTCTTCCCCGGATCACCCCGATGGCATCTACCACATGCACACTTGTTACAAACAATCCGAACGAATGCCCCATCCAGAACTAGGCGCTATGATCGCAAAATACCTAGGCCAAACTGATGCAGACCTTCCAAGCTTTGTACGCATGGGCCCGACTGGCAATGCCGGCTCTGGCTACCTAGGACCCCGTTACGAACCCTTCGGAATCGAACGCAACGGCAACATGCCTTACTTCACCAGCCCATATTTACCCCCTGCGAATGAATCAAGACGCAATGATTTACTCCGCTTCATGGAAGCCGAACACAAAAAAGAAAATCTCGCTGATGCTTATGAAAGCCATCGCGTTGCCAAAGAAAGAGCATGGCGGTTGCTGAAAGCAAAGTCATTATTTGATACCACAAAAGAATGGCCAAAGCACCAGGAATTATATGGCGCAAGTGATTTTGGCAGGGGATGCTTCCTCGCACGCAAACTAACCGAGGCCGGGGTACCCTTCGTCGAAATTGGACAAGATAACTATGACAGCCATGCCGATAATTTTGTCTGCCATAAGGCAAACATGCAAATTCTCGATCCCGCGTGGTCGGGTCTCCTTATCGATTTGGAACGCACAGGGCAACTGCAAAACACTCTGGTGGTGTGGATGGGCGAAGTAGGTCGCACGCCACAAATCAACAACCGCGCGGGTCGCGACCATTTCATCCGAGGATGGACTATCGTACTCGCAGGCGGGGGAATTAAAGGTGGCGTTGTCTACGGATCAACCGATGCAGATGGCCGTGATGTGGCGACAAACCCCGTAAGCGAAGGCGATTTATTCGCAACGATTTATACAGCACTAGGAGTTAACCACCGCACCAAACATTTCGTGGGAACTAGGCCAATTTGGGCCACACCCGAAGGATCCAAACCCATCAAGGAACTTCTATTATGAAAGGCGCAGCAGCAACCAAAATTTTGAACTTCGAGAAAGCTACGCTGCTTTGGTCTTTCGTCTGGGATGCAGATTGGGTTTCCGCAGTAAGTTTCATCGGTGCTAACCACTTCGCTGCGGGTAACAATCTTGGTGAAATCCTACTCTGGGAATTCCCCGAAAAACCCGAACTACTGGGTGATCCCGCAACCGATAAAAGTAAGCCTGCAGACAAATCACAAAGACCATTATATCACGCACCCAAGCCAATTAGGCAAATGGTTGGGCATTCCAACATTATTAATCGATTGTTATGCGCAGAGAACAGATGGCTTATAAGCGCAAGTAATGATCACACGGTAAAGTACTGGGATATACAAATAAAACCTTCCGGCAAAGCCATGCATGTATTAAACGCGCGCACTATTGAAGATATAGCCCGCAATAAAAATTCCGGTAGAAAACCCCCTCTCCCAATAGAAGCAGAAGTCCAAACTCAGGCAGCCACGAAAACAATTGAAGGCAAAGAATGGATAGTAGGCATCTCCATGAGCCATGATGAATCCACGCTAATTACAGGAGACGATGCTGGGCAGGTAGTGATTTATGATAGAAAAACGGGGGCTGAAAAAAAGCGCTGGCAAGTAAAAGGTTGGGCATTTGCGGTAGCCCTTTCGCAAGATCTCAAACAAGCGTTGATTTCCGAACGATATCCGCTGGTGTTTGATTCAGGCAGACATACTGCAGTAAAACTCTGGGATGTTGCAACTACAACGGTTCAACATGACTTAAGCAAAGAATATAAGGACATGCAAATCGCCTCTGCTGCTTACTCAAATGATGGTAAAACCTTGGCACTTGGAAGAGGTGGCGAAGGCGAAGGCAAAATATTTTTGATAGATCCATCGACAGGAAAAAAAAACCGCGAACTATCGCCAGTTCACCAATATGGTATCACCGATCTTTGCTTTCACCCTGATGGAAAGCACCTTGCTTCCACCGGAAGAGATACGGTTGTGCGTATTTGGAATATTGCAGAAGGAAAGATGATAAAAGAACTAGGCAAGCCAAGGGGTGGACAATTCAAAGACTGGTTTCATGCCCTTTCGTTTTCACCCGATGGAACCCGCATTGCAGTTGCAGATATGGCAGGATACATCCATGTCTGGGAATTTGGAACAAAAAACAGTTGATTTAAACCAAACAATCTTGAGTGCGAATAAATTCAAGACTTAAAATTGGGGGGAAGAATCGCCCCAGTCAGGTTGCACTCAGAAAAATCTGCTTGCCCCATTTTAACACCAGAAAGATTGGCACCGGAAAGATTCGCTTTATAAAAAACAGCACGGGTAAGATCCGCATTAGAAAGATCAGCACCGCTCATATTGGCATTGGAAAGATTAGCACCAACAAGATTGGCACCTTTCATTTTCGAATTAACCAAGGTCGTCTGCATCATCTTGGAACCAAAAAGGTTAGCATCAATAAAGTTGCTTCCAGTCAAATCCGCCTTGGAAAAATTAGTCTCAAACAAAATCGCCTGCTGAAAATTAGTATTGACCAGCAACGCCCCAACAAGGCTAGTATTAGAAAGATCTTGCATTGAAAAATCTTTGTTGGAAAGGTCGGTTCTATCAGATGCCATGTTTTGGAACTTCCTATCAAAGCAATAAAACAAATTTCTTAATACAAGTAATTATCTAAAAGTAAGGGATTCTAGCAAGGGCATTCATTGCTATTTATTCTAATCCGAAGCAATTAGAGTCAGATTAGCCCAAAGTTTTTTGCTTCTTGCAACACCTTTAAACCATCAGGGCAAAACTTTTCAACAGATATTCGTTTCCCCAACTCCATCAAACTCACGAACTCGCCACACGCCACTTCTTCCTTCTGCAAAATAAAAGGCCCCTCGTGTGTGCAACGATAAACTTTCGCAAAAACCATGGTTTGATCATCTTCATATCGAAAAGGGAACAAAAATTCGGGCCGATCTGAAACCCCTAATTCTTCTTGCAATTCCCTATAAGCACCCGTTGCAAAACCCTCTCCTGCTGCCACTACACCACCTGCACAAACATCCCAATGCGAAGGAAAAACATCTTTGGTTGCAGTTCTTAAGTGAATAAAAATATCACCACATTTGTTAAACACAAGAATGTAAACACAGCGATGGGGCAAACGATCTCTGCGCATCTCTAACCTAGTAGCAACCCCGACTACCTCGCCTTCAAGGTTCAGAATATCAACCATTTCTTCCTTCATATCCCTACTTTCCCAATTGGGTTGCCAAATCTTCTACCTCTGTGACCATGCTATCCAACAACTTCAATCCCAATTCCCAGAATCTTGGGTCGTTCAAATCAATGTTCATCCTTGCAAGCAAAGCTACAGGAGATTCAGACCCGCCACGCGACAATAAATCCATGTACAAGGGCACAAACGACTTTTTCTCCTGCTCGTACTTTTGCACCAAAGCAAGAACTAGCAATTCACCAAAGGAATAAGCATAACAATAAAAAGGCACATGAACAAAATGGCCTATGTAAGACCACCAATAGCCGTAGTTTTCAGAAAGATTAACTGAGTCGCCAAACATTGGCTGATTGGCTTCTGTCCAAAGCGTGTTAAATCTTTCAGAGGAAAGCTCGCCCTCTTCTTTTCGAGCTTTGTGCATTTTTTGTTCGAAACGAGTAAGAACGACCTGTCGAAAAACGGTGGCGAAACTATCTTCAATTTTGCCACAGAGCAGGGCCAACCTAACTTTGGGTTCTTGATACTTTTCAAGAAGTTTTTTAAAGACAAGCATTTCACCAAAGACACTGGCAGTTTCAGCGGTGGTAAGTGGGGTATCACACTGGAGATAGCCATTTTCTCGGGAAAGATATTGATGCAACCCGTGCCCCAGTTCGTGGGCAAGTGTAGAAACATCGCGCATTTTCCCAGTGTAACTCATGAGAATATACGGGTGAACCGAAGGAATTGCACTGGAAGAAAAAGCCCCACCACGCTTGCCCGGCCTTAATTCCGCATCAATCCAATTCGCATCAAAAAATTGATCAATAATTTTGCCTGCCTCGGGCGAAAGTGCATGGTAACTCTCGCGCACCAATTTCGATGCATCCTGCCACAATACCAAAGGCATATCACCTTGAATCGGAGCATAACGGTCGTAGTCTTCAAGCGAAGGTAAGCCAAGCAAACGCTTTTTCAATTTGTAATAACGCTGTACCGTTGCCCCATGCTTCTCAACCGAATCCATAAGAGCCTGAACCATTTCAGAGGAAGTTTCGTTGGCAAGGTGCCTCGAAGCCATAGGGTCGGGGAAACTTCGCATTTCGTAATCGTTTTGATGATCAAGAACAAGGGTATTAAAAAGGTAGACAAGAAGTTTATTATGATCTTTTAGTCCAGCGGTAATGCCTTCAGCGCCGGCTTTTCGAATATTGCGATCTGGGTCGTAAAGCTTGGTATTAATTTCTTGAAAAGTAAGCTTTTTTTCGACCCCATCTTGAATAAAAGGGTAGGTCATAGAGGCGACAGTTTCATCAAAAAGACGAACAAAGGCAGATCGACCCGTGAGAGATTTAACATCAAGAACTTTTTCCTCTGGTTCGGAAAGGAAATGAAGTTTACAAGCACGCTTTTGCTCTAAGAAGTGTGTATACCGTGAAAGCATAGGATTTGCGCCTAAGCTTTTCGCATCATTCTCCGGAATAAGTATAAGTTCCAGATCGAAGAAGAGAAGGTGCTGGTTCGTTTTGGAACGAGCCTGTCTAGTTTTTGCAACAAGGGCGCCATGGGCAGGATCATCAGTTTTAGCAGCGTGAAGAAGTGAAGCAAAAATCGCAGGCCGGTCCATTTTTTCATAAATAGCTTCAATCTGCTGAATAGCAAAAAGGAGATAAGGCACATCGTTGGCTTTGATGTTTTGGATTTTGCCCCGATGCTTTTCTTCAAAGTCCTTAGCCAACTGTAAAGATCCCTCGATATCACGGTTCAACTGCGGGTCGTCAATACTTAGGTAAAGATCGTTAAGGTTCCAAGCAACGCCATTCGACCCGCCATTAATTTGCATAGTCATTTTACTTTTAAATCCTTAGTAAATCATAAATAAATTCAACCGGTGCGAAACACCAAGTCAGTCAGTAAATCTGGGATCTTTTTCCCAGCGAACCACTCTAACGCCCGACTCTTTATTAAGCGTGTTCAAAAAAGAATCGATAGCATCTTTCTGATTAGTTGGGGAAAAAATTTTAGCAACGATTTCAAATTCCCTTAAATCCCCAAGCTTTGTAGTAAGGATAGAACCTAAAGAAAGTTTAGGATTAGAATCTAAGAACTTGTTGAGGGCAATGCGAATACTGCTGTCCGATTCACTGGTAGAAACAACAGTAATAGAAAAGCTAAAATCTTGTTCAGAATATTTTCCTAGATGGCTAATCCAGTCAGAAATAGGCCGGAAAATAAAATGCACAAGCAAGATAGTAACGGTGCCGGCCAAGCCAAGGTTCCAATAACCAGCGCCGCAAAGTGTGCCCACCGCAGCCGTACACCATAAAGTAGCAGCAGTATTCAAACCTCGAATATTAAGCCCTTGTTTGAGAATAACCCCACCGCCCAAAAAACCGATACCGGTAATAATGCCGTGGGCTATTCGAGTTGGATCGCCACCTTTGATCTCGTCATTTATTAAAGGGGTTAGCGCCATAAATAAAGCAGAACCAACACAAACGAGAGCATTAGTCCTTAAGCTAGCAGGGTGCTGCCTGAATTCTCTTTCTAAGCCAATAAGCAAACCCATACCAAGGGCAGAATAGATATTGCCTAAAAAAATCCAGAATTCCATTGGATCACCCCCCTATCAAGAGACAAAACAAAATATTGCATTTTGACCCTACTTGCTTTCAATAAACTAATCTTTGTTATGATAATATCCTAGGGGTCGTTTGTATCTCTGGAAAAAAGATTTATATTGAGGCAGGAATCTATGGATTTGTTTATCCCTTTAATAACCTTAACCGCAATGGAAGTGGTGTTAGGAATCGATAACATCATTTTCTTAGCGATACTTGCGGGCAGGCTTCCTATAGAGCAACGGGCAAAAGCCAGACAAATAGGCCTTATCCTCGCATTGGGCACCAGACTACTGCTTTTATTTAGTATCCAATGGGTATTAAGTCTTCATCAAATAGTGTTCACACTTCCCGAATGGACTTTAAAAACCAAGGAGAGTAGGGAAATTTCTTGGAAGGATCTCATCCTGATCGCAGGGGGTATGTTCCTGATTGCCAAGAGTACTTTTGAAATCCATCATAAACTTGAAGACCATCCTGAAGAACAACCGGATAACGAAGCAGAGAAGAACGGCAAATCAAAGTTTGTAATGGTACTAATTCAAATAGCGATTCTGGACATTATTTTTTCGCTAGACTCGGTAATCACGGCAGTAGGGATGGTTCAAAATCTTGGAGTGATAATTATTGCAATGGTGCTAACGGTATTAATCATGCTCTGTTTTGCAGGGCCTGTAAGTAATTTCGTAGAAAAGCATCCGACTCTTAAAGTATTGGCACTTAGTTTCCTAATTCTTATAGGTATGGTTTTAGTTGCAGAAGGAATGGGCCAGCATATCGACAAAGGATACATCTACTTTGCGATGGGATTTTCTTTCACCGTAGAGATGATCAATTTACGAGTCCGAGCTTAGCGAAGGAATTAAGCAAGTAAGGGTGCAATTCTTTCACGCGCCAACCTCGCAGCCTGATCCGGATCTTCCACATAGGGATAAAGCTCGATGGTCACCCATTCTTTATAACCAATGGCCTTAATGGCTTCGATTGCAGCTTTAAAATCAATCACGCCATCACCCGGAATAAGATGATGATGCACACGGGTTGCAGCAATATCTTCGAGATGAAAATGACGAATGTACTTCGCAAGCCTAGGAATGGTACTAGCAGGATCATCGCCCACACAATACGAATGACCGATATCAAAATTGCATCCAACCGAAGGGGAATCAATATGGTCCATAAATTCAAGAAACTGATCTGCAGTTTCAATCAATAAACCAGGCTCTGGCTCGATGAGTAACAATACGCCTTCTTTTTCTGCGTGTTCTATTACGGGTTTAAGCATCTCGACAAAAAGGTTAAGCCCTGCTTTCCAAGAACCACCCGGCTCAACCGGGCCACCGGGCTCGGTTGTTATACACGGTGCGCCCAATTCTTTCGCCATGGTTAAACAGCGCATGGTATGATCGATACGAATCTGGCGGTAATGCTTATCTGGTTCAATCCAAGAGGGATACCAATAACGCTGCCTAGAATCATTGACTGCGTGCATCATGAAAGAATTGATGTTGGAAATCGCAAGGTTATTGGATTGAAGCGCATCGCGAATGCCCTGCTTTTGCTCTTCAAGCATGAAGGCAGGCCAGGCATGGGGCACATCCGCCATGATTTCGATTCCTTGATAACCAAGGTTGCCAATCTTTTTGGCAGCATCGTTAAAAGAGAATCGCAAATAAGCATTACTACTAAAAGCCAGCTTCATTATTTTTCTCCCTTTTCTTCGACATAGTCGCGAAGCATTTCAAATTGCTGGAAGAAATCATGGTTGGTTTCGCCCATGGGCCCCTTAAAGAAACAAGAAAGATGGCGCATAATACCTGATTCACCCCTGCGTTTTGCAAACAGTGCAAACCTTGCAAGGTCGATGACAAGAGGAGCAGCAAGAACCGAATCACACCCCTGCCAAATAAATTGAAGAATCATCGGGGTACCAAGAAAACCTTGATAATGAATATGATTCCAAGCAGTTTTCCAATCATCCATCGAAGGAATATATTCAATGGTGACCAAGGTCTGGGGCTTGTAGCCAACGATGGATGAAATGACCTGATCCTTGGTTTTTATTTTGGAAGCCTTGTTGGCCGGATCATCAAGAACAATGCCATCACGGTTGCCAAAGATGTTATGGCCTACCCAGCTAAGAATCTTCCAGTTGCGCAATGCGAACATCGGGGCCAGCACCGATTTCATCAGGGTTTCGCCTGTCTTGCCATCCTGCCCTGCTAAAGGTGCACCCTTAATTTTTGCCAGTTCCTGAATGGCAGGGAACGAAGCACCAAGCGATGGGGTGAAATTGACAAAGGGCATTCCCAGTTCAACAGCAGCCCAAGCATACATAGAACTAGTGGGGAGAACATTTTCGCCTGCATCCAAGGCTACATTCATGGCCTTAAGTGTTTCATGTTGCAAGCCGGTCTGAAAAGGCGGTTCGGTGGAAGCCACACTCATCACTACCACATGTTCCAAATCATTGTCTTTCTGAAAGTTTTTAAGATCGGATTGAATGCGTTCAATAGTTTGGCGCGGGGTTTCCTTAACATTGGCTTTTTCCAAATCAGCCATCTTGGCGATGGTTGATCCCGATTCAACTGCAGAGCCCGGCTTGATGTTCTTGCTCCATTCCGCAAGATCTTTTTCCGAGCCTGCGAGCATTACTGCATCAAATATCTTGGACTTAAGGTGTAATTCCTTGGCGGTATCCATAAAAGAGCCCTTGCGGATTTCATGCCCCCCTACCACAAATGAATCCAAAGCATCCAGCTTCAAAGTTTCAAAAAGAGACAACTCTGTTACCAGTGATGTGGTATCAGAAAGCTTATTGCGAATTGCAGCAAGGCCCAGTGCTGCGGTTGTTCCAACACCGCCACAAGCCCCTATCAACCATAAACCCACTTTTTTCTTAACCATGAAATACAAACTCCAATGATGATTTAATTATCAAAAGGAAGGATAGTTAAAGTGGCAGCCTGCCAAGCATTTCCAAACACATCAGTGTTATTATCAGAACCGCATACCCATAGGGCAAGGCAGTTCAATGATATGAAATAATCTTTGGAGTGCTACAATAATTATAAGATAGTATTTTTCCCGCTGTGGAGTCACGAATGTCTGCAGATAATTCGATATTTTGTTCGATTGATGAAGCCATCGAAGAACTTCGCCAAGGCCGCCTTATCGTTGTTGTAGACGATCTAAATCGTGAAAACGAAGGCGATTTAGTCATCGCTGCTGAAAAAGCCACCCCAGAAAACATTAACTTTATGATGCGTAATGGTTGCGGGCTAGTTTGCCTAGCAATGTCGACCGCCATTTGCAACCGACTTAACCTCGATGTTCTTCCCTCGCCCCATTCTGAAGGCATAAGCACCCCGTTTACCCCATATATTGACGCCCGCACTGGCATCACAACCGGAACCTCATCGTTTGATCGAGCCCGAACCGTGCAAGTTGCAATCGATGAAAATTCCACCCCCAACGATTTAATTCGAGGCAAAGGTCATGTGCCCGGCCTCAAGGCTCGCGATGGGGGAGTACTCGTTCGCGCAGGCCACACCGAAGGCAGTGTAGATCTCGCAAGGCTTGCAGGCCTAAAAGAAGCTGCAGTTATTTGTGAAGTGGTAAACCCAGATGGCAGCATGGCTAGGGTTGCAGACTTAATCCCATACTGCAAAAAACATGGCCTTAAAATGTGCACCATCGAAGACCTAATCAAACACCGCAGACAACGAGAAAAATTAATTCGCAGAGAAATCGAACTGAAACTTCCTACCAAACTAGGCAACTTTGATCTCATCGCCTATTCTTCAGTGGTTGATACTGAACCCCACCTGGCTTTGTGCGCAGGGGGAATTGGCGTTTCAATCAACGGCCAAGTTGCAATCCAAGAAGTGCCCGTGCTGGTGCGTATTCATAGCCAATGCCTGACGGGTGATATTTTTGATAGCTTGCTTTGCGATTGCGGTTCGCAGTTGCACCATGCCATGCGCCAAATCGAAAAAGTGGGCAAAGGCGTGCTTCTTTACATGAGGCAGGAAGGCCGTGGCATCGGCCTGCTTTCTAAATTAAAAGCTTACAAACTTCAACAAGAAGAAGGTTTAGACACGGTCGAAGCCAATCAGAAGTTAGGATTTGGAGCTGATTTAAGGCATTATGGCATTGGGGCGCAAATTCTCAACGATCTCGGAATCCGAGACATCAAGCTACTTACCAACAATCCAAAAAAAGTCGTGGGGCTTGATGGCTACGGCCTTCGTATCACCGAGCGTATTCCCATTCAGATAATGGCTAACGATAACAATAGGCGCTATCTAGAAACGAAAAAGGTGAAACTAGGTCACATTTTAGATGGCGAAAATATAAAGGAGGAATAAAGTTTAACGCCCGCCCGGCTTGGGTGCAGCGACCGGCATTGAGACTCCCCGATACAGAACGATTTCTTTGACCTTCCAGTCAGGTGCGGATTTTTCATCTGCTTTTTCCACGCCTTCAACCACAAAAGTCGCCTGAACCAAGTACTTCGGAAATAGCAATATCAAGCAATCCAACTCAAACTCAATTTTGCCACCCACATTCGTATAGCGTGGCACAATACCGTTTTCTATCCGTATCCAATCCGAGCCCCCGGGAAATTGCATAGGGGGGGTATGATCTGTAAGCGGCCTGAAAGCCTTGGCAAGAAAATCAATAATCCCCACCTTCATAATGGGGTCAGACCAAAAATTATCACCAATGCGAACAAACTTTCCATCGAATAATTGTTGTAATACCGCAAGGTAAGCCAAGCGGTCTGGAGTTTCAGATGCTTGCAGAAGTGCCCCCCCTACAACGCCCAATCCAAGCGGAATAGAAGGAGTAAAGCCTTTGATTATTTGCTCGCGATTTTGTGGTTCTGCCAATCCATAAACGGCAGGCTCCCAGATTTTGTTTGCCACCGCCATGCACCATTTAGAAGCAAACTCTATTGCAGAAATAGAAAGATCAAACTTTTTGCTCGAATTCTCATGGAGTTTCAGCTTTTGAGTCAATCCAGTATCATTAACAAGAACCTGCCATTGTCGGCCTTTATATCCGCCGGTAGGGCTTTCTTGACCCAAAGCCATAACCGCAACTTCTAAAGTGCCATCGGGTAGTTCCACCTGATAAACCAGTCTTACCAAATACCCACCCATTTCATAAACAGGGGAACTGGCAGACTTCAAACTAAACTTAGTTGCGCTATCGCCACTAAACTGAATTAAACGCACATAATCCTTAATCTTAAAGGCAGAATAAGGGCCTTTGGAAAGAGGATCTGGAGCGATATTGTAAGTGATTTCGAAAGTTGTTCTAAGATTGGAATCTTCGGAAGGGCGTGGGGGCTTTAAAGTAAGCAAAAATGCCTTGTCGATTTCACCCTTAGCAATGATGCTCAACCATTGCATGACGAAAGCATCGGCTTGATTTCTAATCGCAAAGTAAGTTCCTGCAAAATTCGCAAAGTAACACAAAATAAAAACAGAGGTAATTTGCATCGACCAAAGGGACAACTTTTCACCACCCATAGTGTTATCAGAAGCCTTGATGCGACTATAAGCAAAAAAGCTTAAGAGGATGGAAAAAGCAGGCCAGAAAATGACCCAAGGAGACATGATCCAAGGGGTTCCAAGCAGGAATGCTGCGCTAAAGCCACCTATAAGGGTCAGCACAAACAATCCACCCAAGACGGCTCCAAGAATTGCCAAAATCGATACCGATTTGTAGCCTTGATCCTGATCGCTTGGAAGAGAATCAGTAAAAATGGGCTCACCCGGAAAAGAAGAATATTTCCCTGAAGAACCCACCGGTTTTTCGCTCGAATCACTCATCAAGCAACTCCACCAATTAAAATCCCTTACTAATCAACACCTAATTCACCAGAAATATCGCCAGCCATTGCTCTACGCGCAGCATCGATTTCGTTATTGGCACGAGCTTGAATTGCGCCCGTTTTATCAAGATATATTTTATCATCAAGAATTTCTTGTAAGACGATTGCCATCTTGTCGGTATGGCGAGTATTCACCAAAGGCTTTGCACCTTGGCTAAGCATTGCAAGCCTTTTTTGAATCATGGTGGAAAGCTTAAACCGGCCACCAACTCGATTAACAATGGCTTCTTCTTTAAGTTCATCTAGCATAGCATCACCTTTCTAAAAATAACGGTCTAATAAAATCCTTGATCTTGACTACAGCTTTTTCCAAATCGTCATTGACAACTTTGAAATCATATTCTGCAGCCTGCTCCATCTCTTGCTTCGCACTTGCCAACCTTTTGACAAGGGTTTCTTCGGTCTCGGTACCCCTAGCTCGAAGCCTAGCTTCGCAAGCCTTCATATCGGGAGGCACCACAAAAATACTTTTACTTATTGCACCCGTCTTACGAATCAGGCTCGCACCCTGAACATCGATTTCTAGCACCACGCCAATACCACGCATTCTTCGCGCATCAACCTCTGAAATCAATGTACCATAATAGTTGCCATACACCTCAGCCCATTCAAGAAAAGATCCCTTGGCAACTTCCCCCTGAAATATCCCCTTGTCCCAGAAAAAATAATCAACGCCATCTACTTCAAATGGCCTTTTCTTGCGGGTGGTTACAGAAGTAGCTCCCTCTAAAGGCAAGGTTTTATCATTGAGCAATTCCTTAACCAGTGTCGATTTCCCGCTGCCACTCGGCCCAGAAATAATAATCAATGGCCCAAAAAAAGCTTTATTAGCGCTATTCAACATTCTGGATTAACTCCCGAATGCGCTCCAAATCGCCTTTAATTTCGACCACATGGCGGGTGATTTTTACATCCGCAGCCTTAGAACCCATGGTGTTGGTTTCGCGTACCATTTCTTGAGTAAGAAACTCGAGTTTTCGGCCTGCCCCTTCTTCCTGCTCCAACACTTTTCCAAATTGCTCTAGATGGCTATCCAACCTAGTCACTTCTTCTGCAATATCTGAACGCTCTGCAAAAATTGCAACCTCACGAATAAGATCGGATGGCTGAATCTCGGCCTCGGTGCTTTCAATCAATTTTCGCACCCTTTCCAGCAATCTATCTTTATAAGTTTCCATCACCTGCGGGATCAAAACTTTGATTAACGCAAGGTGTTCGAAAATTTTATTTCTAAGCGCAAACAACTCCTGCGCCATTACTCCGCCTTCGATACTGCGCATCGATTGCAACTTACCTAGGGCAATTTCAAGAGTTTTTTCAATATGAGGCCAATCCTCATCTATAGTTTTCGCACCAATCTGGCCCTCGAGAACAATCCCAGGCAAATGCAAAACATTTCCCAACAGTAAATTACAAGCGTCTTGGGGTAGATTGGCTTCCTGAGCTACCTTGGCCACCTGATTCAAATAACTTTTAAGAACATCCAGTCTTAATGGCTGTTCTTGAGTTTCCTTGACCCTGTGCACACGAAGATTTACCTGCACGGTTCCCCTGCGCACCAACTTCCGTACGACTTTTTCAAACTCAGGTTCCAAAATCTGATAAGATTCTGGGGCCCGTAAAGACACCTTCAAATATCGATTATTCACAGAACGAAGCTCAATCGCGACCACCAAGTTTTTCCCTTGATGGGAAGATTCTCCGTAGCCTGTCATGCTATAGAGCACGGGCTTTCACATGCCTTTTATAGGCTGTGCCTCACTTAGTTCTTTTTAGTTTCAGACTTCTTATCATCTTTAGCAGCGCCTTTTGGCTCTACCTTGGGTGCTTCCTTGACTGGTTCTTTCTTATCATCTTTAGCAGCGCCTTTTGGCTCTACCTTGGGTGCTTCCTTGACTGGTTCTTTCTTGTCATCTTTAGCAGCGCCTTTTGGCTCTACCTTAGGTGCTTCCTTAACTGGTTCTTTCTTATCATCTTTAGCAGCGCCTTTTGGCTCTACCTTGGGTGCTTCCTTGACTGGTTCTTTCTTATCATCTTTAGCAGCGCCTTTTGGCTCTACCTTGGGTGCTTCCTTGACTGGTTCTTTCTTGT
>Ga0209284_10000939_pt1 | contig 46633 bp, 40 predicted proteins | sample FRY03_FD_187211 | JGI IMG/M metagenome (GOLD analysis project Ga0209284, IMG submission 187211) | Freshwater microbial communities from Lake Fryxell liftoff mats and glacier meltwater in Antarctica - FRY-03 (SPAdes) (version 2) | ecosystem: Environmental > Aquatic > Freshwater > Ice > Glacier... | reverse complement strand
GCATCGTGGCTGACGGCATTGTCAAGCAGAGCTGACAAGACAGTGGCACTGGTTTGACCCAGGGAACTGATCAAATAATCAGTAGATAGATCAAGGTCTGTTTGCATCAACCAAATTTAATTCCCTTCTTTTAGTTCACACAATAGCTTTGCGTAACATCAGATTATATAACAATATGAAAAAAAGTAGGATTAAAAAGAAAAAAGGTGGTAATACTAAGAACGCGAAGAGAAACCCAAATTTCAATACACACCAATTATCTCGTACTATACCTGATGAGATAAAACAGCAGATTAGGCAGAATTCAAAGTTTGGCTGCGTAGTTCCTAATTGTAGAGAGGCATTCTATGAGTATGAGCACATTATTCCAGAGTTCAAAGATGCCAAAGAACACAACCCAGATAAGATGTGCCTAGTATGCCCAACACACAACCCAAGGAGAACTGGAAAAAAAGGACAGGAAAACTTTTCGAAAGAAGATATAGCAGGTTTCTATACTGTAATAAGGAGTTCAGAATCAGTGCCTGAGGCAAGAAGTGAGTCTTTTTTTTATGGTTTAAAAAGAAACCCAACAATAATCATTGGTAATTCTTCTTTCATCAATATTGAATCCATCATCAACATTGATGGTAGAAATGTTTTTTCGTTTATCACAAATAATTTTGAAGATCCACTTAGCCCACAAGTTACCTTTTTTGGTTTTTTTCAAGATTCGCTTGGAAATGAACTTCTACGAATTGAAAATAATCAGTGGTTTTCCCCCTCAACTCACTGGGATGTAATAACAACCAACGGTGAAGTCAAAATATGGGACTCATCTCAAAAGTTAGTGTTTCATGCCAGAAAACTACCCAAAATGAATTCGATTGAAATAGTAGAGTTGAATATGTGGGCGGCTCCTTTCCATATAAAGATAATAGATGGTAATCTTTCCGCCGGACGTTTGTCTAAGGATGGTAGAGAATATGTATATCTTTCCGTAAGTGCTGATTATGCATGGGGTAAATGTGGTTTATATCTTAATTCCAACGACTATTTCCAACGCCCTGTTATTTCAGATATTGAGATGAAGGGCGGCAAGGGAACCACAATGGTAGGGAGTGGTATCTGGTTTGGTAAAGGAGCAGGTAGAATGCAGCTTAGAAATGTAAAATTATATTCATCATCAAACATTAAATCTGCTCCTAATCCGTTAAAGCCTAAAAAGACTATTTTACCACCTAGTGATGCTAACTACTTTGTGAAAGGTATTTTAACTACCAAGATATTGCCGTTTTATATGTGGGAAGAGAAGGTGTTTGAACTTAATGGACAATCGCTAGATTATGAACCAATGTCTTGGGGACAAATAAATGAGGAGGGGGAGAACCTTTACTACATAAGTCGAGATGAACCTGCAGACTTAGCAACAAATGTTGGATTTGTAGGTTTTTATGCAAATGATCTATTAAAATACGAATGGGCAGACAGGGTCTTTGAGGCCGAAGTTGAAGAGTTTGACTCAGAGGGAAACTCCTTGACTATAAGAGTCAAAAGAGCTAATATAAATGGCCGTAAGGTGCTTTCTGAGGTTAATTCGGAAACCCAAGAGTATTATCATCCCCATCAATTTGGATGTATTTCACCATGGATAAATACGACAGCACTACCCTAGCCCCCCACAATCGTCACTTTACTAGTCCCATCCATGCCCTTTTGCACTTGAATCTGCACCGGAATGCGGTCTTTCATCTCGTGGCGGTGTGAAATAACCCCTACCGTTTTCTGGCTGTCAGTTTGTAGCTTTTCCAGCGTAGTCAAGGCCGTTTCGAGGGTGTCGGAGTCGAGGGTACCAAAGCCCTCGTCAATAAAGAGACTTTCGATCTTGATATTCCGGGAAGCTAAGTCAGATAGAGCCAACGCCAACGCAAGGCTGAGTGTGAAGGTTTCCCCGCCCGAGAGGGTGCTCACGGCCCGGGGCGAGTTGCCCTGGTAGTTATCTAGTACAAATAACCCGTCGGAGTCATTCTTTGGTTTTTCTAGTACGTAACGATCTGACAGAACCCGGAGCCTAGTATTGGCCAGGCCGATGAGGTTGTTGAGCGTCAGGCTCTGGGCAAAATTGCTGAATGCGTTGCCGGTGGCGTCACCAATGTATTTTTTTAGCAATACCCACTTGGAGTGTTCCTTTTGGAGTTTTTTTAGCTCGGATTGTAAGGAGGCGTACAGGCTTTTACCCTCAGCGTCTGTCCGTAGTTGCTGAGTATACCGGGAAGACTCACTCAGGTATTGATCGCGCAGCCCTTGATACTTGTTGACGTTTCCTTTCAGTTCATCTTCGTTGAGATCCTTTTCCTTCCGGAGTTCCCCCTTTTTTAGTAAATCTTCGGTAAGCGATTTGTCTTGGGTACTCAGTTCTTGCTGTTTATCACGGAGGAAGTCTTGTTCGGTTTTTAAGCGAGTTACTTCATTTGCTGCCAGCAGGCGAGACCGAGCCTCGTCAATGGAAGTAATACCGGCTTGCGATAAGCTTTTTTGTAGACTCAACTCAGAAGTCTCTATTTTTGTGGTGGTTTCTTGCTGCTGTTTCTGGCTCTCTGCTAGGGCTTGTTGGTTGTTTTGGGTGGAACTAGTCCAGCTTTGCCACTGTCGGCTCAGTGTTTTTACATCCTCTTGTATGTTGGTACCTTTATAACGATCAGTTAACTCTTTTTTCTGTTCCTGACCTTTACTTACCACTTCTTGTAACCTCAGAAAGTTGTCTTGCAATCGAAGTATAACCTGAGAGGCTTTTTGGGCGGTGTCCCATTCTTGAATGCGCGTGCGTTCCAGAGTAATCCTGTTTTTCTCGGCTTTGATGAAGTCCTGATCCGGGTGCTCAATCAGGCCCAAGGCGTCGAGCTGCTCTTTGATTTGTCCCTTGGTCGAAAGATAGTCAATACGTAAATTAGCTAGTTCGATATCCAGTTGTTTTACTTGGTTATCGGCAGACTTGATGGTAGTATCAAGCTCTTTCTCCTCCTTTTGAAGTACTTTGAAATGATTCTCCTTCTTGCCTAAATCTTCCTTCAAAGCAAAGAGGTTATCGATGTATTCGTGGACAAATGGGTGGTGGAGCGAGCCACAAAGTGGGCACTCTTCTCCTTCGATCAACTTTTTGCGCTGCTCTTCAAAGCTACTTCTGGTCAGCTCCTTCGTTAGCTTGTCCCGAAGCTGGGTTATCGCCACGGAAAGATTTTCCAACTCCTCCCTTTTTTGTTTTAGAGTAGGGGTAGAGGATTCTATTTTCTGAGTTGCTTTCTCCCTACTATCCTTTTTCAGGTTACCCTGGTTAGTCAATGACTCAAAGGAGCTAATCAATCCGTTAAGTTTGATCAGGCTTTCCTGTTTGCTGCTTAAAGTAGTAAGCGTGGAATTAGCGTCAAAATCCTCGGAGAAGTGGCTAAGGTGGACTTGTTGCTCTTGTTTTACCCGTTGCAGCGTTTGGAGCGACGGTTCTATTTCACTGGCCAATAGCTGTTTTAAGCTGGATATGGTGCTATCCTTAACTTCTTTATGAATGACATCCTGCAAAGGTCTGGCCTGCTCACGGTAGCTCGAAATTATTTTTTCAATGGCCGCTATTTCTTTTTCAAACTGATCAATCGATGCGAGAAAAGTATCAGTATTCAAGTCGCTCCCAACTAGGTTACAGCCTGCTTGCAGGAGCTTGGTATGCTGTTGGGTAAGGTCTTCTTTTTGCCGGGTTAATTCTGCTTGTTTTTTAGTGAGCTTTTCAAGATCCTCTTTGGTTTGTTTCAGGGTGGCTAGTTCACCAGCGAAAGTGCTCACGGACTCATGCTGCCGGAGCCGCTCGGCCATGGGCGCAAAGGCAGTGGTTTTTTGCGTAAGTTGGTTCTGCTGGTCTTTGACTGATTCCAACTTGGTGTTTAGTGCCATGCACTCAACAAGGAGCCTACTCTCGGTATCCCAATGGGCAAACTGTTCCTGAGCCAGTTTTTGTTCTGCGTCAGCTCTATCCTTTGTTTTTGTAATTTCCGCAATCTCCTCTTCCGTAAGCAGCTGTACTCCTTTCATCTCCGACTGCTTATCCCGCAAGATATCCCCCTCGGCTTTTTCCTTGTCATAAGCGGCTTTGCCTATTTCCCGGTAGATGTGCTGCCCCGTGATATCTTCTAGTAGTTGGCTCCGGTCGTTGCGGTTTGCTTTCAAAAACTCGGCAAAACTACCCTGCGCCAGGATGATAGATTTGACAAATTGATCGTAGTTCAGACCGATTAACTCTGCATTCTTCTTAGGGAAATTAGCTAGTCCTTTTACGTCTATTAATTCTCCGGTAGCCACATCGGCTATTTCCATGGCATAGGATTTCCATTTACCATTCCGATTCTTTGCGATTGACCATTTTGAGCGATATTGCCTACCGCGTGCCAGGTACTCTACTTCGGCATAAGCATCTGTATCAGCGGCCTCAGCTGCCTTTAAATTTACCACTGAGCCCTGAGTACTGACTTCGGTAGTCGAAATATTTCCTTTGACTCGGGGTACCTGATTGTACAGTGCCAGAGAAATTACGTCCAATAAGGTGGACTTCCCCGCCCCGGTAGGCCCCGAAATAATAAATAGTCCGGTATCCGAAAGCGGAGCACTCGTGAAATCAATAGGAGGGTGCTCTCCGTAAAAAGAGTTGATATTTTTGAAGCGAATGCGTAAGATTTTCATACTAGGAGGTGGGTGTGAAATGGGTTACTGATTGCCTTGTACTTCTTCCAGGAGCTGCTCATAAGCTTCCAGTAGTTGCTGCCGGGTTCCCTTTTCAATATCTTCGTTTTCGAGTCGGCGGATAAATATATCCCGGGGGCTAAGGTCTTCAATGTGAGTCCCGATGGTGTAAAGCTCGTCAGCCTCCCTGGCTGAGCTCTCGTAGGTAAGCCGGGGCTTGATCACCTTAAAGGGCGCGGTAGAAAATTCTTGCAAAAGCATATCGAACCGAACACTTTTTTGCGGATCAAAGGTGGGTTCAATCACATTGAGCTCGACCAAGGGTTCCAGCCTGGTATCAGGAGCATAAATACGCAGTGATTCCCATACCTCATCAATTGTACCCGTGAAAGAACGTAGTTCACGGAAAGCGGGAACCGGCATGGTTTCGATGGACTGGATTTTGGCGTTTTCAAGTACTAACTCCACCACAAATTTTGGGTCATTGCGTTCGCTGAAACTCAAAGGAATAGCCGAGCCGGAGTACCGGATGCGATCGGTAAGTTTTTGGGGTTTATGAATATGACCCAAGGCGACATATTGATATTCCTCCGGAAAATGGGCGGAACCGAAAGCGGCTAAACCACCCACGGCGTGGATCTCGCGTTCGCTGTCGGAGGTAGTAGCACCACTCACGTGGAGGTGCCCCATTCCGATCAAGGTTAACTCCCCATACTTGCCCTTGTGAAGGTCAGCTAGTTGTTGGTAGTGTTGCTGAATACCCTGTTTGATGGCTTCGGTCCGCTCGTCGTAGCTTTGCCCGGATACGGACCGTCGAAGGTCTGCGTCGCGGAGATAAGGTACCGCCGCAATAGCCAAACCGTACTGATCAAAAAGAAGAAGTTCGTCTTCATAGTGTTCGGTAGCACAGCCTACTACCCGTACGTCCAGGTTGCGTAGTACATCGCGCGGGGCGTTGAGTACTCCCGGCGAGTCGTGGTTGCCGCCGGTGATGACTACCTGACATTTCCGACCGATAAGACGTTGCAAAAAATTATAGTACTGCGCCAAGGCAGCGTGCGAAGGGAACGCCGTATCAAAAACATCGCCCGAAACCAGCAGCAGATCGATGGCTCTTTCTTCAATCAGGTTACCCAACCAATTTAAAAAAAGACTCTGATCTTCTTCCAGACTGTATTTATGTAGTTGTTTTCCCAGGTGCCAGTCGGCTGTGTGGAGAATTTTCATAGGGCTATCGGCTATCAGCCTTTCATTAGGATGTTAAATGAAAATCGGCGAGGTTTATAAAAAGTTCGTTTTTTGAATTCAAACCAGTATCCTCACGTCTAGTAGTTTATGTAAGTTTTTACGAACCATTTTGCTTTGTGGGGAAGAAAAAAGCCGACAGCCGATCGCTGACAGCTATCAGCCCTATTCTTTTTCAAACCACTTCATCCAGGTACCTTGGGCTTTCATTACTTGCTCTATGAGCTCGCGGACGGCTCCGTGGCCTCCTTTCTTGGGAGAAATATAGTTGGCAATGGCCTGAATCTCGTCAACGGAGTCGGAAGGGCAGGCGCTGAATACTTTCTCGCGGCGCATTACTTCGTAGTCGGGTAGGTCGTCGCCCATAAATACTACCTCTTCTTCGTTTAGGTCGTTATCCAACAGGTATCTTTTATAGATCGGTAGTTTACCGTCGGGCGAAGAGCCGATAAAAATATCCCTGATACCGAGGTATTCGAGTCGTTTGCGCACGCCTACCTGATTTTGGGCGGACAGAATAGCTACCCGGTAGCCCATTTTGATGGCTCGGTTGATGCCATAGCCATCTTTTACGTTGAAGGTGCGGGGCTGCTCGCCGCTTTCCAGTGCTAGTACACTGCCGTCGGTCATAACTCCGTCAATATCAAAAATAAAGGTTTTTATGCGTTGAAAGCGCTCAGTCTGGGGAGAATTCATTTCTATTTGGATTCGGTTGAACACGAAATTAACGCTATTTTTGATTTTTTCTCCTACTTAAAATTCTTCCATCTTTTGATGTAGCGCAAGAATGGATATTAAGAAACTGACGGAACTGTATCGGAACGAGCTGGCCCAAAACGTGCTACCTTTTTGGCAAAAGAAGGCATTTGATCCTTTGTATGGAGGGGTCTTTGAAGCAATTGATGAGGAGGGGAATTGTATATCAACCGACAAGCCCGTTATTACTCAGGCGCAGGCGGTGTGGGCTTTTGCCTTTGCCCACAACCAATTAGGAGGTAACGCCGAATGGTTGGAACTGGCCGTGGATACGGCCGCATTCTTGCTCGAAAAAGGCCGGGATGCTAAGGGTAACTGGTACCAGCAACTGGACCGCCGGGGTTTTCCGTTAAAGATTGCGGAAGATTTTAGTCCGGCTTTGTATAGTGTTTTGGCGCTGGGACAACTTTTTAAGGCTACCGGGGAGCGAGGCTACGTTGAAATTGCCCAAAAAACATTAACTCAAACCCTGAAAAGGAGAAATGCCGCCCTGAATAAGCAATTGCAAGACGATACCAAAGGTAGGTATTTCAAGCAGTTAGAAGAGTTCGCGCTAATCGGTCACGTACTGCTGGAAGGAGAAGTATACATGGACCGGAAGTGGTACAAGAAAGCAATGGCTGACTATGTAAGCGAGCTGACTAACGACTTCTACGATAAACGAACCGATATTCTGCTGGATCAGATAACTCCCTCGGGGCATTTCTGGGATTGTCCGGAAGGGCGGACGCTAGTGCCGGGAAGAGTGCTGGAAGTAGCAGGCTATACCATGGATATCGCCGACCGGGCCCGAAATCGGAAACTACTGAATCAGATGCTGGACCTCACCGAACTAACCCTCGGGGCAGCCTGGGATGAAATCCACGGAGGGTTTTACTATAAAATGGACGTTAAAAGCATTCCTTCCCTGGATATGCGTTGGAATCATAAACTCGCCTGGGTGCACTTGGAAGCATTGCAAACCATCCTCAAAGCCCACTTACTATCGGCCCGGCCGGTGTTTCTGGAAACCTTCGAGAAGGTTCATGAGTACGTTTGGGAACATTTTCCGGATTCAATGTACGGCGAATGGTTTGGTGAGCTGAATCGAGAAGGGCAACCTTTATTGCGTCATAAAATCACACCGGATAAAGGGTGTTGCTATCTGGTCAGGAACTTAACTACCCTGAGCCAGCTTTTGGAAATTGCGGCTGACTTACAACCTAAGAAAAAGAAGGAAAAATTACTTCCCCCTCAGTCGACGTCGAAATAACGCTCCCGGACGCTTTCGGTGAGTTGGCGGTATACGGATGCCCATTCAGGATTGAATTCCTGCAAGTAGGCCAAGTGCTTATTGGTAATGGCCCAATCGGCCCGCCGGGCGGGACCGGTTTGTACATTGCCGGGATCATCGCTGAGTAATGCCTTGTTGATCGTCTCCCGAATAAGCGGTTTTAGTAAGTCAAACGATAGTTTTTTGTGTTGTAGTAAATCGTGTGAAATCGATAAAAGGTGGTTGGTAAAATTACAGGCAAATACCGCAGCTACGTGCAGATTGCGACGCTCATCAGAATCGCCTATTTGTACTTTTTTACTTATTGTTTTGGCGAGCTTTACAAGGGTGGTTTCCGTTACTTCATCCGTTGCTTCAATGCAAAAAGGGATGTCTGTGTAGTCAAGCGGTACACTTTTGGTGAACGTCTGCAAGGGATACAGCACGCCGGTTCGTACGGGTACATCGCTGTAAATAGTAACAAATTTTTGCAGATCAAGTAAGGAGCGGCTACCCGACGTGTTGGCTAGTATGACTCCCTGTGGCAGTACTATCTGTTCCATAATATCTTCCAGGGCATCGTCGGACGCTGAAATGAGTAGAAGGTCGGCTTCACTTTCGGAAAAGTTGAGGTTGGGCTGAACAGCCGTGCCGTACAGAAGACTGGTCAGCTGCTGGGCGTGCTTGGTATCACGGCTGTATATTTCACAAATAATATGACCGGCATTTTCGAAGGCCTGAGCCAGGTGCCACGCTACATTTCCGGCTCCAATAATCGATATTTTCATGGGAATCAATGATAGAATGATGGAATGAAAGAGTATCTTCTCATTTCATTTAACATTGTTGTGTAATCTCCTACTTTTGTGCGTACGAAATATAGTTATTTTCATTCTTGAAAGACGTCCTCCTGTTGCAAAATACCCTGATAGATGTTGTAATTCCTGCCTTCAACGAAGAAAATTCGGTAGGAAACGTGGTTCGTGACCTCCCCAGAGATTACGTACGCGAGGTAGTCGTAGTGAATAATAACTCCCGCGATGAGACCCGCCGGGCTGCCGAAGAGGCCGGAGCTACTGTGCTCGACGAGCCCCGGCAGGGCTACGGCTACGCCTGCCTCAAAGGGATTGAGTACCTCAAAAATAAAGCTGACCAACCGGATGTGCTGGTCTTTATTGATGCCGATTATTCTGATTACCCTGAGGAATTGGCAAAAATAGTAGACTATCTGCTGGAAAATAAGCTGGACATGGTCATTGGTTCGCGGGCGTTGGGCGTGCGGGAGTCAGGCTCTATGACGCCGCAGCAGGTATTTGGCAATTGGCTGGCTACGACACTTATTAAGCGTTTTTACGGCATTACCTACACCGACCTCGGCCCATTTCGGGCTATCCGGTTTGATAAGTTACTGGCGATGCAGATGGAAGATACCACCTACGGCTGGACGGTAGAGATGCAGCTCAAAGCTGCCAAAATGGGTTTTCGGGTTGGTGAAGTGCCCGTTACCTACCGCCGCCGTATCGGGCATTCGAAGGTGTCGGGAACGGTAAAGGGTACGGTGATGGCGGGGTATAAGATTTTGAGTTGGATATTTAAGTATAGGTAGTTTTTTGTTTTCCGCCTAGTCTTTCAAGCCCCGATTGTGAACTAGAACCGTATCCCTACCACTACCCCAAAGCCCGTATTGCGGACGATCTTTTCAACGCGCATGAGGGGATAGACCAACGGATTACCCTGTGGGTTGGTGACTTGTACTAGTGGTGCCGAGAGTGTGCGGGCACGGCTAATGTTGAATAAAAGCGGGGTTCCTTCCAGCTCTATAAACAAGGCGGTTGGGCGGGAAAACACCTGCTGAAATCCTGAATCAGTCTGTTTTCTGAACAGCTTTTTATTCAAGGCATATTTCACCCCAAGCCCCGCAAATACATGGTAGTCAACCTGAGTAAAGTAGCCGTAGTTATCCCCCCAGAAGGCACTTTTGAAGTCCAGTAGGTAGTCGAGGCGCTGTCCCAGACGCAAATACCCTACCGTGCGCTGGGGACGGGTACGAAATTGTAAAGACAACACCGAGGAAGCGTAATGAAACAGATTGTCCTGAACGGTGCGGGGAGGTAAAAACACAGCATATCCCTGATCTTGCTGGTAAACCGCTTCGGACCGGAACCCTTTTTGACGATACCCCACGCCTACCTGCATGGCAATGCGGGTAGTGAGTAATAGGTCATAGCAAATCATTCCATTGAAAGTGCCTCTACCGTAGCCCCCCGTCCGGTTGCTGCCGATTCTGGCTCCGGTAGTATCGGGAAGTGCCGGAATGGTTAAAATGTTGAGGTGCCTCTGCCGACTCGAATAAGCACCTAGTTTGAGAGTCCAGGCTCCCGACTGGGCGCAGGCTTCCTACGGAAGCTGCATGTGAAACAAAGGGTAAGCCCCAGGACTGATAATGCGTTTCGAAGTCTCATTGCAAATTATATTTAACACACCTAAGTTGAAAACTCTGCCTTGGTATCCGGCATATACATTGGTATAGGTATGGTAGCTGGGAAAAATTATACTTGATGCATCCTTGATAAGCCGACCCTCGGTGTACAGTTCGATACGTTTATTCAACGCATACGAACATTCAACGCCAGCTGTCCGCCAAAGGAGTCGAGCATTGGAAAGCGTGTCCATTCGACCGGGGTAATGTAGGTAGCACCCGCTTGCAGGATGATGCTTTCCGTAGCATACAGCTTCCATCCTCCGTACAGTCCCGCCCGCAAGCCTACTTTCCATTTGGATTTATGTAGCTGGTAGGTGAGGAACAAAGGCAGTAGCAAAAAGCCGGTATTGCTGCTGTTACGTGCCGTATCTATGGATTGACTGATCGTTTGTACTTGTAATAAGGTAAAGTAGCGAACGTCCCGGTACGTAAGGCCGATTTGCCAGCCCACCTGCTTACGTTGCCTTCCCACAAATATGTTTGCTTCGGGGCCCACACGCCTAGGGTTAAAGTAGTTTAGCAATGCCGTATCGTAGGTGTTGGTGTAAGAGCCCATTCCGCCCGAAAATCCCACATAATCAAATACCTGACCGTACCCTTTCTGATGTATAAAAAAGAGTACGGCCAGAGTAATGTAGGTGATGGATGCTGCTTTTAGCATGGACCTATACTGGTTGTTAAAGTCAGAACCGTACCCCAACTGCAAGGCCTACACTGGTATTGCGCACAATCTTCTGCATCAGGAAAGGTTGCGTATAGACGACTTCACCTTCTGCGTCGGTTACTTGAACAAAAGGCACGTCCGATACTCTGCTTTTGTGGACATTGAATAAGGCAGGTACTCCTTCCAGTTCCAGAAAAAAGACCGTAGGGCGGTTATATAGTGGTAGTTGGTCAGGTTCGTTTTTTTGCCTGCCCCATTTCTTTTTTAGTGCGTATTCTACGCCCACAGCGCCGAAGATATTGAAATCAAGTTTTTTGAAGTAGCCGTAGTTATTTCCCCAAAACGGGCTTTTAAAACCCAATAAACGGTCTAATCGATGCCCAATGCGTAGATACCCTACCGTCCGCTTCGGGTTGGTGCGAAGCTGAAGAGCTACCTCCGAAGACAGATAGTGAAATGTATTTTTCTGCTGAGGGAAAGGCAGAATATTTGTTGCATACCCTTTATTTTGGTCATAAATAGCATCTGACAAAAAGCCCTTCTGCCGAAAACCCAATCCAGCCTGTATATTCAGGTTAGCGAGCAATGGACGATCATAAAAAGCCATGGCTCCAAAGGTCGTACGGGAATATTCCAAATAATAATTTCCGATATAAAGTGGGAGAGAAGGAACAACGATAGGTACATTCGTAATTTGTTGCCCGTTCGAATAAAGCCCTGTTTTTAATCCCCAGCTCCCTTTTTGGCCATAGAGTTGTAGGGAAAGAAGTGATAGCGGTAAGAACGTAAGAAGAGCTAAATTTTTCATAAAACGTAGTGTAAGGTGAACTGAACTATGCTGGTACGATAATCCGAAAATCGGGTGGATATTTTACGTGGAAATGGATAGATCAATGCCGAAGCATCCCTGACCAGCGTACCATTCATCCCCACAGACAGGTGACGATTAAGCTGATAGCATATATCGAGTCCCACTTGCCCCCCGAATGCATCCACGGTTGGAAACCTGGACCCGGAGGCGAACCCGTAATAAATCACATTTGGATACAAACGACTGGTCAGCATTTCCTGACCGAAGGTTTTCCATCCTGTATACAGCCCTACCTTTGCCCGTAGGTGAATATTCTTTGAAAGAGGCTGTGAATAGGTAAGCCAAACGGGTACGAGGATGAATGTATATCGACTTCGTATGTCATTGGAATCAAGCACCGTTCTATTGCTGTCATATAGTACACCTGTCTCTTTGTATCTTACATCCCGATAATTTATCCCTGTTTCCCAGCCAAATCCTTTCTTGCGGGCTCTCCCATAAAAGATCCCCAAGTTAGCACCGCGCTCTACGGGGTTTGAAACATTGGAGAAAGCACTATCAAAACGGTTACTTGAATACCCCACCCCGCCCGCCACAGAGATGTACGGACGGGGCTGGGCCACAACTATTTGACTAATTAAAAATAGTGAAATAAACAGTACTCTTCCGATCATGAGCATTGACCACTGAAGTTACTTGATCCTCCAATCCACGGAGCATTTTGATTGATAATGGAAAAATCAGAAACACGGAGGCATCTTAACCCCCGCCCTCCACCATACACTTGCCACTCTTGTGTATAAAGAAGCTCTGCACCGACCACCCCTTGGTATTGTAAGTTGTAATTGTAACTAATATTTGGATTACTTGGCCAGGTGCCTGAATCAGTGTTACAATTAGTTCGCCAATAAATGTTCGAAGTGAACGTCCCATTTGTTAGACATGCATCAAAAACTGTTGAAAAAGGAATAGAAGGAGTAACCCACGCCCAAATCACTGCGTCCAAACGGAAGTACACAGCATATTTTTTATAGTCAGTCCCCCTCACGTAACGAGCTGTATTCGGATTAAGAGAAATAGGACTATTACCAGTACAAGTGCTATGTGCATTTTGCCTTATACCTCCATCATTACTAGATATTCCACCTCCACCTATGCAAAAAGTCGTTCTTGCATTTGCTAACTTTTTGGAATTACTATCAAGGGTCGGTGAAATCGTAATCCCCTCATCAAGCAGCGTTAGGACTTCATCTTCAAAGGAAAAAATGTATATGTCTTTGTCTTTTTGTTCTTTTAGCAGTTTGGAGTACACATTTTTCTTTTGATCCTGACTTATGACACGAGCAAGCCTGTCCTCGAAGTTTAGTTTAATGATCCAGTTTCCGATTTGTAACACTCCTTCTGAATTTAGTAAACGTGCCAGTTCATCAGGTATTTTGTCCGTGCCTACTCCTTGTTTTACATTGGCCTGCTTACTCGCCAATGATACAAATCCCGCTGGTACATTGGTCAATTTTCGGCGGTTGACTAATGCTGAATCATAGTCTGTTCGTGTGTCAAATACCAGAAAGGACTCTGCTGGTACGACTGCGTCCTGTTCAGCCGGTGAAATACCGCCAAACTCACGTTGGCACCCTGCTGTTAGAATTAGAGCCAGGAATGTGCAGAATAAAGCTACTTTTTTCATACTTTTGAAAAGGTTTAATTGTTGAAAAGAATGGTTAAACTAGTTCAAAGCCGCGTAGGAACCATGGGGGCCAATCCAGAGGTAACTGCGTGGCTTTGTTTGCAAGTAACCACAAGAATTTTAAAAAACAATGTTACCTTTTTATTAATTGTTCTAGGACAATTTCTTTCATTTATTAAAATGATATAATGCTGTATATGAGTTATTTACCCCACCCCCCCCTTATCCCGATAAATTCTTCGTATTTTTGATAGCGTGAACCGGGTAATGCCCAAATAAGTAGCTATTAGTTTACCCGGTAGACGTTGCAGCAGGTCGGGACGTTCCTCGGCAAACTGCCGGTAACGGTCGTAGGCATTGAGCAATAGAAACTGTTGCATACGGTGCTCACTTTGCCATAGGTAGTGCAGGCTAAGCTGGTAGGCCAGGTTTTTGAGCATTGGGATATTGTGGAGAAGGGCCTCGTAGTCAGCCTTGCTGATCGCTACGGCCCGTACATTGGTGCAGGCCGTGTGGTATTCGGCGGCAGTTTGCTGATTATGAAAGCTTTGGACGGAGGCTACAAAATCGCCCTCCGTCGCAAACCAGTTGATAAACTCTTTCTTACCGTTCTGGCAGCGGCTCATGACCACGCCCTGCTCAATAAAGTACAGATGGCTTTGCACTAGCCCTGGACTAAGCAGATGTTGCCCGGTAACGAAGGTCACTGGCTGGGCGGCATTAGAAAGCGCTGCCCGGCTGGAAGTATCCAACGGCAGGCGGAGTAAAATGGTGGAAATAAACGGTTTCATTGAGGACATGGACAATGAATGGTATGGGGATGATATGGCAATAATATTGTGCTATCACTTTTCAAAACGTAACGTAAAGAGTTGATAAAAAAGTACTTTTTTATCAACGATATAGCCAGATTAGTAGTACATAAAACGTCCACTTCTTCAAGTCAGGAAAGTATCCTACCTTTGGAGGTAGAAGGGCTGGCGCCGGGCACCTATTTAGTCCGGGTTCGTAGTGGCTCCTTCACGAAAACCAGTAAAGTGATTCTGAATCATTAACCATTTTGTTTGAGGCGCTGCAATACCTTGTCCTTACTCTATACTTGCTCTCCATCCTGTTTATCTTCGCGTACAGCGTATCACAGGTGGGGTTGGTAGTAGCTTATGCAAGGAAAAAGAAAAATATAAGTCCGTTAGAGAAGCCGCTGTTACTCGATCGTTTGCCCGTAGTAACGGTTCAGCTACCAGTCTACAATGAGCGCTACGTCATTGAGCGGCTGATCGATGCGGTTATCGCCTTTGACTACCCAAAAGATAAGTTAGAAATTCAACTACTGGACGACTCCACCGATGATACCGTGGATATTATTGCTCGAAAAGTGGCTCATTACCAGTCGGAAGGCTTTGATATAAATCACATCCGGCGGACCGACCGCACGGGCTTCAAGGCCGGAGCCTTGGCGTATGGCCTCACAATACTACGGGGTGAGTTTATTACCATTTTTGATTCTGACTTTGTACCCCTACCTGCCTTCTTAAAACGATCAATTCCCTACTTTACTGACTCCGAAGTGGGCGTGGTGCAGTCGCGTTGGGGGCACCTCAACGAAGATTATTCGCTCATTACCCGCATGCAAGCCTTCGGGCTGGATGCCCACTTTACCATTGAACAGGTAGGACGAAACGAAGGAGGGCATTTTATCAATTTCAACGGTACCGCCGGTGTATGGCGGGCTACGACGATCCAAAATGCTGGGGGGTGGTCGGCTGATACCCTCACCGAAGACCTTGACCTCAGCTACCGGGCCCAACAGAAAGGGTGGCGGTTTGTGTACCTCGAAGACTTGGTTTCACCGGCTGAACTCCCCGTGACCTTACCCGCCGTTAAGTCTCAGCAGTACCGCTGGACCAAAGGCGCGGCGGAGTGCGCCCGTAAAAACCTTCCGGCGGTATGGCGGTCGCCTGTTCTCTCGCTGTCTACCAAACTGTATGCCTCCTTTCACTTGCTCAACAGCTCGATCTTTGTGGCGACTCTGATGACCGCTCTCCTGAGTGTACCCATGCTGGCGTTGCGGCTAGGTTGGGGTTGGTTGACTTTCTTTCAACTGAGCCTGGTCATTATGGCGGCCTTCTACTGGACCTCCTTCCGGCAGAGGGGCGGTACATTTGGGCAGTTTATAACTACATTTCCGGTCTTCCTGACCCTGATGCTGGGGTTGTCGCTGCATAACGCCGTGGCCGTCATTGAGGGGTACATGGGACGAAAGACCCCTTTTATTCGTACCCCTAAATTTAACGTAAAGCTGCGCAGCGACCGCTGGCAATCCAATACATACAATGCCCGGAAAATTCCGCCCCTTACCTGGGTGGAGTGGGGGTTGGTGCTGTATTTTCTGGGGGGAATCGTGCTCGGTATAGCTACCCAAAATTACAGTGCGCTGGGCTTTCATACGGTGCTGGTACTGGGCTTTGGTTTTATTGCCTACTACTCGGTACGTCATTCGATGGTCAGGTCATGAAAAGCCGGATGAGGTGGAGGCTGTGGGTAGTACTATCGCTGGTGGGCTATGTACTACTGGTCCACATTCCCAGGAATGATTCAGCATCGCTTCTTGCAATTTGGGGTGCTTTGTTCGCTTTGTATGGTGTAGCTATGTACTTCAAGGCAGAAGAACGTGCTTTCCCTCTGTTGGTTAGTGCGGCCGTTATTTTTCGGGTCATTGGCATGACAACTCTTCCTACTTTGTCCGACGACGTGTACCGGTTTATCTGGGATGGTCGGTTATTGGCTCACGGCTATAATCCTTTCCTGTACTTACCAACCGACATCATTGGTTCAGATATCGCTACCACGGCAGAATTAACCGACGCGCTACTCCAAAAGCTAAACTCACCCGAATATTACACCATTTATCCGCCTATTCTGCAAGGGTGGTTTTGGGTAGTAGCGAAGATCAGTTCTTCGGAAATGGGGGCTGTTTTCTGGCTGCGACTTCCGATTTTTCTAGGAGAAGTGGCTAGTATATGGTTAGTGTATCACCTCTTGAAAGAATTTGGTAAAGATAACAACGCTGCCCGAAGGGGTACTTTGCTCTACGCCTTGAATCCGTTGGTTGTCATAGAGCTAACCGCGAATATTCATTACGAAGGACTCACCATCTGTTTTCTGTTGGCGGGTCTTTACTACTTCAAAAAAAGTAAGGCCAATTTTTCGGCTACCTTTCTGGGGTTAGCGGCCGGAGTAAAATTACTCCCCTTGATATTTCTTCCGGCCTTACTAGATAAAAAACACCTGCTGAAAAGTACTCGCTACTACCTGATCTCGGGTGGTATTGTGCTGATCCCCTTTGTGTCTTTCTTTGATAGCCTGGTGATCGAGCGATTTTCTACGAGCCTTGATCTGTACTTTCGACGATTTGAGTTCAATGCGGGGCTGTACTATGGGTTGAGGGATACAGGAACGTTTATTCTGGGGTACAACCCTATTGCCACCATTGGCCCGCTGCTGGCTATCGTTTCTTTGTCGATGATTCTGTTTTTTTCTTGGACCAATCGTTTCACTCTTTCACTACCCGAGCGGTGGCTGTGGGTACTGACTACTTATCTTTTTTGCGCCACTACGGTGCACCCCTGGTACGTGATACCATTAGTGGCGCTGAGCGTACTTACCCGCTTTCGGTTTCCTCTCCTTTGGTCGGCGTTATTAATCCTTACGTATACGGCCTACGGAAATGTTCCTTTCCAGGAAAATGGATGGGTGGTTGCCTTAGAATATCTGGTCGTGTGGAGCTTTATGAGGTGGGAGATCAGGAGTAATATCCGGTAGCTATCCGCTTTTGAGTGGAAAGTAACCTTCCCACTTTCCCATGTTTACTCAACTAGATCCCCCTACTACTATTCTCGGCCGAATTCGCTACCTCGGTCCGGGCTTCATCATGTCGGCGGCCATTGTGGGCTCCGGTGAGCTGATTGCCACCACGACCTTGGGGGCCAAAGCCGGGTTTGTTACCTTCTGGGTCATCATTGTGAGCTGCCTGGTGAAGGTAGCGCTGCAATTGGAATTTGGAAAAAACGCCATCTACACGGGTACCTTTACGATGTATAATTTCAATCGGCTACCCGGTATGCGCTGGCGGGGTACCCATTGGAGTATCTGGTTGTGGCTTTCGATTCAAGGACTCAAACTCATGCAGGTGGGGGGTATTGTGGGTGGGGTAGCCATTGTGCTCAACATGGCCTTTCCGGGCATTTCGGTCAATATCTGGGCACTGCTATCGGCGTTGGTTACGGCGTTGCTGGTATACCGGGGCTACTACGCACCGATCGAAAAAGGATCATTGGTGATGATTGTACTATTCTCTTCGGTGGTGTTGGTATCCTTAGGGTTATTGCAGGGAACTCCTTTTGCGATTCGCTGGGAGAATATTGAGCAAGGGCTAAGTTTCAATCTTCCTCCGGAGGCCGTGGCGGTAGCTTTTGGCGCTTTTGGGATTACCGGGGTAGGCGGCGACGAAATCATGTACTACAACTACTGGTGCATCGAGAAGGGCTATGCGGCTTACGCTGGTCCCAACGATGGGAGCGAAGCTTGGGCCGAACGCGCCAAAGGGTGGATTAAAGTCATGTACCTTGATGCGATCTTGTCGATGGTGGTTTATACCGTCGTGACGGCGGCTTTTTATTTGTTGGGGGCAGCCGTGCTGCACCGTAGTGGCGAAGTACCCGAGGGCTACCGGATGATTGGCGTCTTATCCCGGATATTTACCGAAACGCTGGGTCCGTGGGCTGAAACGCTGTTTTTGGTCGGAGCTTTTACGGCGCTTTACTCTACGCTGTTTACGGCTACGGCTAGCTGGGCGCGGGTATACGGTGATGCATTCGGGCAGCTAGGTTGGCTGAAATATGATACCGTCGAAGAGCGTCGCCGTTCCATTGCCATCTTCTCCTGGGTTTTCCCCTTTGCGTGGTGTGCCTTTTTTCTCTTTTTCCAATCGCCGGTAATGATGGTGATTCTGGGGGGAATTGCCACCTCAGTACTACTCCTCATGATTGTGTGGGTAGCGTGGGTATACCGCTACCGCGAACTACCCAAAGCGCTTGTGCCCTCCCGGCTCTATGATGTATTTTTCTGGGTCAGTATCGCGTCGATCCTGCTGGTGAGTGGGTATGGGGTGTGGCAGGTGCTGTGAGGAGTGTAATTGATCGTCCTGCTGCATTCCAATAGTAAGATCCGAAGACCCGATTATCCTGAAAATGGTTGAATCAATCAGCGGCTATCTGTACTTTTAGGTAGAAACTTTAAGTAGAAATCTATGAGCCTTTTCAAAAAAGAAGCCCCCAAGCAGTACGAAGCTAATGGGAATCAGATCATTTGTCAGATGTGTAGGAACGACTATTTCTTTGTGCAAAGGTCGCAACTCAATACCTCATTAGCCACCTTCTTTAATTTGGATTGGACGAACAAAGAAGCCACCTGTTTTGTCTGTTCAGAATGTAGACATATCCACTGGTTTTTGGTTTAATACTACTTTTTTCGCCCGTATTTCTTCATCAACTCCATTACTTTCTCCTTGGGTAGTTCCTCTACTTTATGTTCCTGCGTGCCCGTAGTTGTCTTGGCCATGAAAAGTGAATTGATAATCGCCTCCTCCGTAGCTTCAATGGCGGCTAGGAAAAGCGGCGAAACGAAGTCGTTGTGTAAAAGAGTGACCGACGAGGTAGGTTGCGCTGCGCTGTATGGTACGCGGTTTGCGGTAGAAAAAGCAATTACGTAGTCACCGCTGCCGTTGGAGGCAATGCCCCCGGTGCGGGCGAGCCCCAACAAAGCCCGCTGGGCGAGTCGGCGTAGATTGCGAGCGTCGAGCGGCGCATCCGTGGCTACGATCATCATGCACGAGCCGTCGGACGATTTGTCTAGGGTTTCTTTGAATGAATATTGCCCTAGCTCTTCGCCCACGGGTACGCCATTGACTTGCAACACTCCGCCGAAGTTGGTCTGTACCAGCACGCCTACGGTATAGCCACCAAGTTTGGCGGGTAGCTTACGGGAGGAAGTACCAATGCCCCCTTTCCAGCCAAAAGCCACGGTACCCGTTCCGGCACCTACGTTGCCCTCCGCTACGGCTCCGGTTTGTGCTTGTTGCAGTGCTTGTAGTACGTGTTCTTTCTTAACGTATCTTACCCGGATGTCATTGAGGTAGCCGTCGTTAGTTTCGCCCACGACCGGGTTTACCGAGCGCACGTTTTCGTTTCCTTTCTGATTGAGGGTCCAATCGATGAGCGCATCCGTAGCCGTAGGCACATTCAGGGTATTGGTGAGTATAATGGGGGTTTCCAGGGTACCTAACTCCTCTATCTGCGTTGACCCGGCTAGTTTGCCAAAGCCATTACCCACAAATACGGCGGCGGGTACTTTCTCCTGAAATATATTTCCGTGGTGCGGCAAAATAGCCGTAACACCCGTTCGGACATCCTGACCTTCTACGAGCGTTACTTGCCCTACTTTTACACCGGTTACGTCAGTGATAGCATTGAGCGCTCCGGTGGGTAGTACACCCATTGTAATGCCCATATCTCGCGGGCGGGTTTGCGCGGTGGCGGTTTGCATGAGGAGGAAAGAAATGAGTAGGAAAGGTAGGAAGGAGGAGAGGAGAGAGGGTTTCATTTTTTTGAAAAGGAGAATTTATTGCCCGGTTGAAAAGTATTGGTAGAGGTATGAGGTATTTAAATTGGCCGCATCAAGGAAATATTTCATTGTCTTCATTAAATCCAGGTGGAACAAAATCATCAAAATCATCCGAGCTATTTTTTTGTTCGGTATTCATAGCAAATCAGTTGGTAGACAAATATACCAATTTTATATTTTATTGAGCAGGGGCTATAGTTCAGGCTTGACAAACCGGACAAAAATACGTCGTACGCCCTCCTACCTTGATAATCTCGATGGTTGACTGATCACGTGGGCATAGTAAATGCTGGTTTTCGTCCTCGTAGGGGGAAGTATCCCAGGCCCGGGCGTGGATGAGGTAGGACGCCGGAAAATCGGCGTAGCGAGCTTCCTTTTCGATGGCTTTTCGGAGTACCGTACCCGTGGCTTCCCATAGTGCTTCTACTTCCGCTGGACTGAGTGTATTGGCGGGCTTCTCGGGATGGATACGGGCCTGATACAGTAGCTCGTCGGCAATCCAGTTGCCCACGCCGGCGGCCACACTTTGATTCAGCAACGCCGACTTGGTAGCCGTTTTACGCTTAGTGAGATTCGGGGCAAACTCTTCCAGCGTTATTTCCAGCGCATCCTTGCCGATTTTTTTACTTTTCAGAAAGGTATCCACATTCTCTACCAGTCCGATGCGTTCAAACTTGCGGGGACAGATAAAGCCCAGATTAAACCCTCCCCGAAAATAAAATACGATCCGAGCATGGCGCGGACGATCCAGGGAGCTGTGGTAATATTCCAGATCACCCGTCATGCCAAAGTGCATTCTGAGGATAACATCAGGCTTGCTGGTGTAAATGAAAAGATTCTTACCCACCCGCCGGGTACCGGTAAACTCTGCTCCGTGGAGCGCTTCGGCAAGGATAATCTGATCGGTGGTGAGGAGTTTGGTGTCTTCTACGTCGAGATTTTCGATGGATTGGTGAAGGCTTGTGGCTTCCAGGTACCGGCGGTAGCCTTCCACTTCGGGTAATTCGGGCATGAGGTAGTTGTTAGGTTTTTAATGAAGAAGTGCCGGTCAGGGCATGTACTCATTACAACCGGGGTAGTGGCAAATGGTTTACCAAGCTCAGGCAAAGGCTTGTGGAAAAAGCGTCTGCTGTTGTTTGAGCATAGAGTTACAGGACATGAACCCTGCACCAAGTATCAACCATAGCAGCCAAAAGAATAGTGGGGTAGCCAGCATCCAAGGGCTAGAAGGCTCCACGGATTCGATGACCCTCCGTAGTAGTAGAGAATACAGCTGATAAAGGTTAATGGCCGCTCCGAGATAAACGAACTTATTGTATTGAAATCCGCTCAGTTTAAAATGCTTGTAAGGCCCTTGGCGGTAAAAAAACAACGTGGCGACTAAATAAGACAACAGTAGTAGTGCTCCGTTGACGATCATGAACATTTTTGTTTCCAGCTCAATGAATCCAATAAAAAGAATAATCCCCAAGATTAAAGAACCTAGTATCAGGGGTAATCGGAACAGTTCTTTGAATGATTTCCACCATAACCTCCTATTATACTTCATCACTGCGGCGGCTTTTTCTTCCACTATCCCCAAGAACCCAAATATCCCAAACCCACTGTACACTTGCTGCAAGGCCGTGTCAAAAGAAACGGCCGGGTCAGCGGCCATGCGTTGTTCTACTTCGCTGGCCAAATGGTCCACGAGTTCTAGTTGTACGTCGTAGTAGTCTACGTACTTCTTTTTGGCGAATTCAAAAAGTGCATCAATTTGCGCGCCGGTGAGGGTGATGGGTATTTGGAATGGGTAAATTATTGACTACTAGCACCTCAAATGAAACAGTATACAGTATTAATTTATTGTAAGTCAAGTACTTAAAGAGCGCCAATAGCTGACAGCACCCTCTATCCCAAACTAACCTTCGGGTTCAGCAATAGCTGCATGTGCCTGACGAACTCTTTCAGTTCGGCGAGGCGGTTCACGGTTTCGGTTTGTCCTTTGGGTGTAATGGAGTAGTACTTCCGCATTCGATTGCCGGCCGTTACTACCTCCACCGTCAGCAGGCCCTCGGCTTCCAGCTTGTGCAGGGCTGGGTACAGGGCACCTTCGTTGAGAGTGACTTCGTTGGTGGTAAGCTCCTTTACTTTCTGGGTCATTTCGTAGCCGCACATGCGCCCATTTTCTTCCAGTAGTTTCAGAATCACGGTCGTCAGGATGCCTTTGTATAGTTGAGAATTGTTCATACGTACTAGGTTAGGGTAGTTAATAAAACCCTGATCTAAGTACACACCTCAGAATTTGATGTATCAAGAATTTAGGTATAAAAATTTTCTCTCGTAGCCTTCGGATTGGGCTATTGCGGGTTGTTCACGTAAATTTTCCCTAATTTTACACACCATTTGGGTAATCCGGTGGTTAAGTAGCTGTTGGCTATTTGCCGTTAGCGGAACGCCTCCCGGTCATTAGCTTTTTTGAATACCTGATGATCAGAGAGATAAAAACTAGCGGATAGCCGTTACCTAAAAGCAAAAACAAGAATTAATAATCCAGATAGAACGAACGTCCTATGTTACTAAGTGAACAGGAGATTTTGCGCCGCCAAAAGCGCGAAGAATTGATGCGAATGGGAATTGATCCCTATCCACCCGAGGAGTTTTCGGTAAATGCTACCGCTGCTGATATCAATAAAAACTACGAAAATAATAAGTTAGATTATAAAAGTGTAACGATGGCCGGACGCCTGATGGGCTTCCGGATAATGGGTAGTGCGTCTTTTGCTGAGTTGCAAGATAGCACCGATCGTATTCAGTTATACTTCCGCCGCGACGACCTGTGTCCCGATGAAGACAAGACGATGTACAACACGGTATTCAAAAAGCTACTCGATATCGGAGATATTATTGGGATAAAGGGCTTTGTTTTTACTACCCAAACCGGTGAAATATCAGTGCACGTTCAGGAGTTTAAGATCCTGAACAAGTCGCTCCGTCCGCTGCCCGTGGTAAAGCGCGATGAGGAAGGGAATGTCTACGACGGCTTTACCGATCCTGAGCTGCGTTACCGTCAACGCTACGTGGATTTGATCGTAAACCCTGGCGTGAGGGATATATTCCGGAAGCGGTCGCGGATTATTACTACTATGCGCAGCTACTTCGACGATAAAGGTTGGTTGGAAGTAGAAACTCCGGTATTGCAACCCATCCACGGTGGGGCGGCAGCCCGGCCATTTGAGACGCACCACAACTCGCTGGATATGAAATTGTACCTGCGGATTGCGACTGAGTTGCACTTAAAGCGACTGATTGTGGGTGGTTTTGAGGGAGTATACGAGTTCGGGAAACTATTCCGGAACGAGGGTATGGACCGTACGCACAATCCTGAGTTTACGACCGTTGAGCTATACGTAGCCTACAAGGATTACGACTGGATGATGCGTACGCTGGAAGTACTATTGGAAAAAGTAGCCGTGGCGGTGAACGGTACTACGGCGGTAACTTTTGGTGGCACAGACCTTGACTTCGCCGGACCATACCCACGCCTGAGCATTACGGATGCCATCAAACAGTATACGGGTCTAGACGTGGAAGCGATGGATGAAGCCTCGATCCGGGAGCAATGCCGTGCCTGGGGTATGCAAATTGATGATACCATGGGTAAGGCCAAGCTGATCGATGAATTGTTTGGTGAGAAAGTAGAAGAGCATATCGTTCAGCCTACCTTCATTATTGATCATCCGGTGGAGATGTCGCCGCTGACCAAGAAGCACCGCAGTAAGCCGGGTATGGTTGAGCGTTTCGAGCTGTTTGTGAATGGTAAAGAAATAGCCAATGCCTACTCCGAGTTGAACGATCCGATTGATCAACGCGAGCGCCTCGAAGACCAGTTGAAACTTAAAGAGCGGGGCGACGCCGAGGCCATGGAAATGGATGATGACTTCCTGCGTTCACTGGAATACGGTATGCCCCCAACGGCGGGTATTGGTATTGGTATTGACCGCCTGACGATGCTCCTTACCGATAACGCAAGCATTCAGGAAGTGATTTTCTTTCCGCAAATGCGCCCCGAAAAGAAAGTAGAAATGGCCACCAATGCTGACTACGAAGCAGCCGGGGTACCAGTTGTGTGGGTGCCGGCGCTACATAAAATGGGCTTGATGACCATCGAGCAGCTGAAAGGAGCTAATCCGAATAAGGTATTTAATGACTTGGGCGGAATGCGTAAAAAACTCAAAATTGACGCGCCGATGCCGAAGAAAGAGGAGGTAGAAAGCTGGATTTCCTGATCAGGCTAGCTTGCCCGGAGTAATAATAAAAAGACCGTAGCAAAGCCGCGGTCTTTTTGTTGTTTCAATGCTAGAATAAGTAAAATATTAGATTTTACTTATTTGTACGGCATTCAGTCCTTTTTTGCCTTCCACGACTTCGTACTCAACGCGGTCGTTTTCACGGATTGTTAGGCCTCCCAACCCTGTCACGTGAACAAAAATGTCTCTGTTTGTGTCGTCTTCAACAATAAAGCCATACCCCTTAGCTTCGTTGAAAAATTTTACAGTACCTGTCTGCATGATAATGGATAATAAGATTGAAAAAATAGTATGATAAAAGAATTGAGTATTTTGAACCCTACGGATGCAGAAATAACGGCCTGGGATTGATTGAACAACGAAGGAGAAGCATTAAAATACCTTCCAGAGAGGCAGGTAATCCATAATAAGCAAGCATGAGAGGTCAAAATTTTACAAACTCTTCGATTACAAAGAAACAAAAATTGTTTGGAAAATAATGAATTAGGCCAAACAATTTGATTGAACGGGCGGTAGCAACCATATATTAATGATGTATGTACTATTATAGGGCACGGGTGCAATTTGTTTTCAATCATACTATTTGCTAATTTAAACTCCTAACTTAAATACCATCGTATGAATCGAATTCGTTACTATGTAGAAAATCAGATCTTCGGCGTATGCTCTACGCTGGGAGAAAGACTCAGTATTTCGGCCAGTAGTATCCGCCTGTACTTTATTTACGCTACCTTTCTTACGTTCGGGTCTCCCATCATTCTGTACCTAGTAATGGCGTTTTGGATGGAAATCAGAACGCACCTGCGTCGTCACCAAAGTCCTTCTATCTGGGAATTTTAATTGATCCACGTTGGGCAGTTAAGGTAGTTGGGAAAATGTTTTTTTCCCCTTGACAAAATACTGCCACACGATACTATGGGGATATAGCCTAGCTTGGGGTATGGCCCTTTTTTTATTCCTGGATAGCTCGGGGATGAAACCATAAAATGCAAAATGGGCCCGTACAATAGCCCAAACGTCAGCCCAAGCTCCGGTTGTGACAAAACGAATGCTCGAAACCCCATCGAGAACCAAGCGAATAAGTATTACTTTGAGAAGTTCGGCACCCCATAGATTCTTGTAAATCATCATCAGGTTGTTCCGGTAGTTCAGGAAGGTTTTGTGCGGATTGGACTTGTGCAAAGTGCCTCCTCCCACATGGTATACTTCACTTTCGGCAAAGCATACAATACGATTGCCCTGATTAAGAAAACGCCAGCACAGGTCGATCTCTTCCATGTGCGCAAAAAAACGATTATCAAATCCTCCCTGTTGATGAAATGAGTCAGCCCGCACAAAAAAGCAGGCTCCGGTAGCCCAGAACACATCGATGGTGGTATCGTACTGACCGGTATCTTCTTCACAGGTATCAAAAATGCGACCCCGGCTGTATGGGTATCCTAAAAAATCCAGGTAGCCCCCGGCCGCCCCGGCGTATTCGAAGTAATTACGTTTATTAAAATCTTTAATCTGAGGTTGACAGGCTGCTACATCGGTATTGGCTTCCATATAGGCAATCACCGGCTCCACCCAGTTGGGAGTGACTTCTACGTCCGAGTTTAGTAATACATAGTAGTCGGCCTTAATCTTCGATAGTGCATAGTTATACCCACCGGCGTATCCTTTATTGGTCGGGATGTTCAGAATATGAATTCCTGTTTGCTGCCGGAGCCATTCTATCGAAGTATCCGTAGACGCATTGTCGGCTACCCAAATTTCACAGTTAGTAGAATACTGCTGTACGGAAGGTAGAAATTGTTCAAGATACTTTTGACCGTTGTAATTGAGGATAACGATGGCAACTTGTTTCATCAGAAAAGAAAAACTCCGGCAATCAGACCGGAGGAGGTACAAAATAAATGGTATTGAACAGTATTACTTCATGAGGCTACCCAGGTCCATGCCGGGTATATTAGGTAGCAGACCTTCCGTAGCTTTTTGAAGGTGTTCCTTAATTTTAGGCTCAATGGATTCCAATGCTTTGTTTACCGCCGCTACGATCAGGTCTTGTAGCATCTCTTTATCGTCGGGCTTTATCAGGTCAGCATCAATTTGTAAATCGATGATTTTTTTCTGACCATTGATGGTCACACGTACGAGTCCGGCCCCTGATTCGGCCGATTCAGTAAGTGTACCTAAGCTTTCCTGAGCTTCCTTCATGCGGGCTTGCAGGTCTTTCATTTTACCCATCATGCTCATCATATCTCCCATATTTCCAAACATCTTCTCGTGTATTTTTAATGATCAAATCGTGTACATGCAAGGTCGAAAACCAGCGGGTAGTATTGTTAAATACTGGTTATTCTCACGCACCTGGCAGCGCGCAAAGATACTACTTTACCTCAAAAGCAGCACAGTGCCTGCTTTTACAAATTGTTTCCCGGTGTTATCGGTAATGGTAACCTTATAGATGTAATTCCCCTCCGGAACATGATTCCCACCGAGTGTCCCGTCCCAGCCGTTGGCCGCGCTAGTCGACTGGAAGATCGGCTGTCCCCATCGGTTATAGATAATCAATTGGAAGTTGTCGAAGAAAATTCCTTTGGCTCCGAACGTATCGTTGATACCATCTCCGTTGGGAGAAAATGCGTCGGGTAAAAACAGGGCAGCCTCCCGACGGAATAGAATCACATTGGAGTAGCTAAGAAAGGCACCATTGCTGGATCTTGCCCGAATCTGGTAATTAAACTCCTGCTCATTGGGGTCGTCGTATTGAGGATCGTAGGTAGTGTTGAGTCCTACCCCCGTCTCTGAGGAGGCTCCCCCCTGATTGAGCTTAATGACAAAGTATCCGCCCATGGCGTCACTAAATGGCACATCGTCGCTCCATCGGATGGTATTGCCAGCTTTTTGAAGGAAAATAGTACAGATGGGTTCGCTGGGTTCAGATCGGTTACCGCAGGCGTTTTCGTACGTAACGTGGTAGCAGTAGGATCGCTCCGAAGTAGCCGCCGTGAGATCCGAGTAGCGGTTAGTATTTTCGATAGTACCTATTTCCTGAAAGGTGGGTGCGCCATTGGGAGACCGCTCAAAAATCATTTTATAGGTCGGGGTAGTACCTTGGGTGGGTGGGAAGGCGATAAGAGATACGCTTCCGTTTTGCTCAACGCTGATAATGCTTTGGGTGATGATACCTGGCTTCACGTTCGACTTTGCCGTTATTTCAATGGGGGCTGACAATGAGCGTGCTTTGTCAGTGGTAGCAATGACCTCATAGCGGTAGGTAATACCGCACTGCACATTATTATCTACGTACGAAACGTCGTTGAAGCTAGTAGTGTTTTTAACCACAGTCCCATTCTTCAGTAGCTGGTAGCTGATGAACCCCAAGGTTTCGGTGGTTTGGTTCCACTGAATAACATTTCGTTCATTTTCCGCCGTTCCAGTCACTGCTTGTGAACAGAGGGCATTAGACTCTCTGAAATTACCACAGGCATCCGAAGTCCGGATTTTGAAGCAATACACTTGCTTAGGGTCCAGCGAAGGAATGGCAACCTGGACTTGTCCACCCGCTGAGCTCTTGATACCACTCGGGGTATAAACACCGGTACCGGCCTTTACCCATACTTCTGATACAATGCTGGGGTTTTGGATACCCGTGAAAGCAAGGCTTACGGAGCCATCAGTCCGGGCTTCGACATTGGTAATATTTACAGTGTTGAGTGCCGTAGGATCTAGCGGAGCTGTAAGCCGCACCTGGGCACTTCCTGAACAAGTTCCTGAGGTATAGACTCCGCGAACAAAGATGAGTGCGGTACTAAAAAATGGGTACGTATGCTCAACCGTGAGTGGTTGGCCTTTATTGATGTAGGTTACCGGTGACCCGTCGTTCCACTGTACCTCTATCTGATCATACTGTCGGCTGGTACTATCGTCGGCCAAAGTAATACGTACTACTTTTCCGGCACAAGGTACGGTTACCTTGGGAGGGGTCTTGTCTAATACAATTATCTCGCGGCAGGCTGCAAAGCCGGTGGCGCCGCTACTACCTACCTGCAAAATGCGGTACTTACCGGGCTTGGCGTAACTAAATGTAGTATTGGCAACGGTAATGGGTGAAGCTTCGCCTTTGTAGTCGTAAGTGTAGGCAATATTATTCGCACCAGCTACGGTATTAACCACAGTCACCGCAAAAGGAGCGCATCCAATTACGGGATCAGTACTTCCGGCTCCATTGATGGTAAACCCCCCCCCACTACGACTTTGGCATAAGTCCTGAGCCAGGCTGACTGTACCTCCCCCAAGCCCCAGACACAGTAGCCAAACCCACAGTACCTTAAATCGTTGCATTCGTATTTTTAGTAAAGAGTGCGTCAAAATCACCAAAAAAGTTGATAGTTCATATTTCTATTTAGCCGGTAAAGGAAACGTTACCCTCTAAACCTTTGTTTTTCAATTGGTCAAAAGTAAGACTTTACAAACGAAGGGTTTACCTTTACGAATTAAAACGAGCTAAACAACAAAACTATTTTTCATCACCCGAACTAATGAGCAATAATAATGCTAAAATACATCTAGATTCCGTCGAAGATGCCATTGAAGACATAAAAGCAGGCCGACTTATCATTGTAGTAGACGACGAAGATCGTGAAAATGAAGGTGATATGATTGGGGCTTCTGAGATGATTACCCCCGAAATTATTAACCTGATGGCCCGTGAAGGGCGCGGCCTCATTTGTGTGTCTCTGACCGAAGAGCGTTGCAACGAGCTAGGGCTAGAAATGATGGTAGGAACCAACACGGCTACCCACGAGACCGCCTTTACGGTGTCGGTAGACCTACTAGGGGATGGTTGTACAACCGGTATTTCGGCATCCGACCGCTCCAAGACAATTCGGGCGTTGGTAGATCCGGCCACAAAACCGGAGGACTTAGGTCGCCCGGGACATATTTTTCCTTTGAAAGCTAAACACGGTGGTGTATTACGTCGCACCGGCCACACCGAAGCATCACTCGATTTTGCTCGGTTAGCGGGCTTAGCACCTTCGGGAGTATTGGTAGAAGTACTCAATGACGATGGGTCGATGGCACGTTTGCCGGAGTTACGCGTTATCGCTGATCGCTTGGATATGAAGCTGGTAACGATTAAAGACCTGATCGAATATCGTTTGCAGAAAGAATCCCTAATCAAGCGCGAAATTGGCGTAGATATGCCAACCGAATGGGGTCACTTTGATCTGATGGCGTATCGGCAGATCAATACCGGCGACTTGCACCTGGCATTAGTAAAAGGTACCTGGGAAAAAGACGAAGCCGTACTGGTGCGGGTGCACTCTTCCTGTGTAACGGGTGATATTTTTGGCTCTTGCCGCTGCGATTGTGGCGGACAGCTGCACGCTGCCATGGAGATGGTCGATAAGGCTGGAAAAGGGGTAGTGGTATACATGAATCAGGAAGGTAGGGGCATTGGGTTATTGAATAAACTCAAAGCCTATAAATTACAGGAAATGGGCCGTGATACCGTAGAAGCTAACGTAGAGCTCGGCCTGCCAATGGACGCCCGTGACTACGGGGTGGGTGCTCAGATTTTGCGTGACCTCGGTATTTCTAAAATCAATCTGATTTCTAATAACCCTAAAAAGCGGGTAGGATTGATGGGTTATGGCCTAGAAATAGTGGACTCTATTGCGATCGAAATGGATTCAAATCCTCACAACGAGCGTTATTTGATGACCAAACGCGATAAGATGGGGCATAATCTGAATAAACTGGCTATGCCCGGTAACAAAGGTTAATAATCAAAGTAAGAACTTCGTGTATCCCTGCAAAATTGCTGATTGTAGCCTTTTTGCAGGGATTTTTCATATAATTGAGGTTGATAACGTGCTCATCTGTTCATTCTTACTTACTATGTCACTAACTATTCAGCAAGCGTCTACCCAAACTGATTTTTTAAAATGTCGTCGGGCCATTCAAACTTTGCGTCCTGGTCTTACCAACGATCTCTACGAGGAGGCTGTGCGTCAGACCCTGGCCGATAACCGAATCATGGTGTTTATTGAAGAAGATAACGAAGCCGCCGCGGTAGGGGTCTTTGAATATGGCTGCAACTTGTTTCGAGGAAAGTATATCTACATTGACGACCTCTCCACGCTCCCGGAGTATCGTGGCAAAGGGTACGCCGGGCAGTTAGTAGATTGGATTTTGGAGTACGCCCAGAAGGAAGGATATAACGAAGTGCATCTTGATTCCGGAGTAAGTGAGGCTCGTACCGATGCGCATCGACTCTATTTGAATAAACGCTTTAAAGTAACAAGCCTGCACTTTGTGAATAAGCTATGAGGAGTTGATTCTTTATCGTGGCGAATAGTTTTTTCTCATTTTCACCGCACTTCTGACGGTGAGATCAATAAAAAAATATCTCTGGGCAACCCTTCGGAGATTTTTTGCATTTCTATACTTGAACACCAAAATAAAAACTAGATGCTCGCGGAGATTGTACGGCAGTGCCAACGGGAAAATTCATTCGCCCAAAAGCGTCTGTACGATCATTTTGCCAATCGGTTGTATCGACTGTGCCGACGGTACGTAGCTAATCCGATGGAAACCGAAGAGGTACTGATGAATGGTTTTCTGAAAGTATTTCGCAGTATTGCTGCCTTCGAATACCGGAGTGATTCCGAGCTGGAAGTATGGATGAAGCGAATTGTGGTAAACGAGGCGCTAATGCATTTGCGCAAGAATAAAAAGATGGATTGGCTCATGGAAAGCAATGAAGATGAAGTGAAGAATACTCCTTCCTACGCAGCCCCGGTAGACGGCGATTTACACGCCGAGGGAATTCATAACCTCATTATGGGCTTACCCGATGGTTACCGTACGGTATTCTGCCTGCATTCCTTGGAAGGATACACTCATCAGGAGATAGGTACAATGCTCAACATCAGTGAAAATACTTCAAAGTCACAGCTCAGTAAAGCACGCGCGGCTTTGCAGGTACTGTTGATAAAAAACGGATATAGCTATGAAAGAAAATAAGAAAGATACGCTGGATAATTTATTTAAGAGTAACAGCGACTACCTGGGCAAAGAGCCTCACCCGGACTTTAATCCGGAAGCTTTCTGGAAGGAGTTACGCCCGGAACTTACCCAAGAGAAAACCAGGAAAGTAGCTTGGTGGTGGCAAGCGGCCGCCGCGGCGGTGGTTCTGTTCCTGGGCGGAATTGGGTGGACACAACTTACTTCCCCGGAAGTACCCCAAACCGCCGTTAATCAAAGTACTACTGGCCCGGTAGTCGCCGGAGCTAAGCCCGGAAAGAAAGCGAATCCTATTCAGCCAACTTCAATGGAGTTACCTGAAAATATTGCCACATCCCAAAGAAATGTAGCCAAAGTGTCTCCCCGGCCCCAAACCGCTCCGGTAGTTAAAAACGTAGAAGAATCTACCGCAATCCAGATCGAATTACCCGCCGGGAAAGAAACCGACAGGACCGTACAAGTACCGCAAGTAGTGGGAACTAGTACCTTAATCCAGGAATTTACTAGCGAGGCCATTGAGAAACCTACAAAGCCGAAGTACCGGATTGTGCACCTCAACGAACTCCGAAAACCAAAGGTAAAAGAGTCCCACGGACGCTCTCGGGTAGCATTTAGAATTGGTGCCGCCGCCGAAGCCTCGGCACCCGTGGTAACTACACCAACCCCTCGAATCATTATTTCAATTCAACCCCAGTAAGCAGTAAGTATCACCAATAACCCCTACTATTATGTATAAGCTGATCATAACAATCGCTCTCCTGATGGGGAGCGCAATGGTACCCCTTTGGGCTCAAAAGAAGACAAATACCTTATCCGAAGAAATAGGAAAACTTGATTCAGAAGTATTTAAGAAGGATTATCCCAAATTTATCTCTCCTACTACTCTCGAAATCAAACTTTCAAAAGGAAACGTATTACTTCTTAAAAGCGCAAAGTATAGCCAGTCAAAGCTGGTACAGCAACCTGATTCGTTAGTCCGATTATTCTGGAAAGAGTACGGTTCAACCGTAGCGTTGCTTCCAGAAAATACGGATGCCACTTCGTTGCACTACACACTAGGTGATCCAACGGTCGTGCCCTTGCGGTGGAAGCAATTCTCTTCATCTGAAATAAGTGAGTTTGCGGTATTGGACAACGAACTGGTGAAGGTGAAGACCGTACAGGATACCCTACGCATCACAGTTTTTAATAAAGAAGCCCAAAAGGCCGAGGCGATTTTATTAGTAAATAGTCTACGGGATATTCCCATGCTTTTTGACGAAATCCGGGAGAAAACGGCTTACTTGATCGAACGTCTTGAAAAGGAGACCGATCCCGACGTCCTTGATCGGTCTCCCGAAGTGTATGGGCGGTATTTGGGAGAGCGCAAAGTAGAAGTAGCCAACTTTGGGTCAGACATGTTGATACTGGGACCTAGTGTCAGCCTTGGCTACATCCGAGGAAATTGGATGACTTCCCTTAATGCTGATCTTACCTTTTACTTTGAAAAATCTCCGTTACAGCCCCGATTTGCTTACCATCATCAGTACTTCTTTGATCGTACTCCGGAAGGGAAGACAGCCATTCATCAAAATGGATTTGTATTAGCAGGACTTTCTTTTTTTAGTAAGTCAAAGGATAGTAAAATAGGTGGAAAGGATTTAAAGCAAGCGGGGCAGTTGATGCTAGGCTATCAGGTAGTGAGACAAGGTAATGTCTACGAGCGAAATACCTGGCGTATTTCGGGGGGCTTCAATCTGACACCCATCCTGAAAATAGAGCCGGAGGTGTACTTTAATGGTTTCTTTAAGAACCTCAGCCCAGGGTTGCGCCTGACCGTCGGATTTTAGCACGGTAGTAGATTCGCTACCTTTCAAGCTGTGTTATAAGGTGCTTTACAGTGATTAAATTAGATTATAAAAATTCTACTTTTTAGAGTTACTTATGTATGTTTGGAAGGTATTCACACCAATTTTTTTCCTGTAAAAAAACTCTTTACACTCTTTTTACTTGCCGGGCTTTCTGCTTTTGGTCAAATGGTTTATAAATCCTCCGAGGTAGATCAGGCGGCCGATCCTTCCGGGTGAGCGGTTACCCCCAATAAATTTATTGCCGCTAATCTGTAACTTCCGATTTGGTCAGCGGCCAAAGGACTCAACGGCAGCGTTATTGTCAAAGGAATCGTAGAACCTGACGGTCGTATGACGGGGCTGGAAATTACTCGTTCGTTGGACAGCCTGTGCGACGACGAAGCCTTACGGTTATTTGGTCTTTACAAAGCTTGGCAGCCTGCTGTTCAAAACGGCGTAGCGGTGCGACAAGAGATTACTTATCCGATATTTTTTCGCACGGCCCGCTTGTCTACGTTCGACTTCGCCACCAATACTATCGTTCAGTATTTCGACAAAAATAATGTTCTGACCTCCGATCCGGAAAAATACGAGTACCGTAGTCTGATTCCGGTGGATGAGCGCGGCACCGTGCGTGGTGCATTTGTGCACGAGCGATACCGGAAAGGTATCTGGAAGACCGTCACGACCATCCCGTTCGAAAGAAAGGAAGAGTGGGTGCGGCTCCCTACTGAGCTGAAATCCGACTCTGTTCGGGCTTTTAAGATAGTAGCCCAAGAAATAGATCGGAGTACTGGATCGGAAACGGTAACGGTACAGGAAGACGGGAAATTACTATCCATTGTTACGACGGTCGGTGCTGGTAGACTGCCCTACATGAGTAAGCAGTACGACAAAAGTGGTATGCTAAGGGAAGAAATGAAAATGGAGGATAGCACAAGGTTTATTACCAACCGGCATGACAACGGACAGCTATACTCTATCCTGGAATCACATGATAAAAAGGGGGTGGTTGCGCACGAGATATATGATCGTATTGGAAAGCAACTGGTGAAAGACGGGAATGGCGAGGCGGTCTTACTGAGTACTCCGTTTGATTTCAGGAATGTATACAAGCAAGGGCAGGTAGTAGAAACCCGTAAAAAAGGTCGATGGACGGGTATGTACGCCGATAGTACCCTTCTTTTCGAGGAGTTTTATGAGGAAGGGGTTCTGAAAAAAGGAATAGCCTTTATTGACGGCCAGCAGGTTGAGTACCATACTGAGTTCGCCACCGAGCCCCAGTTTTTGGGGTAGGATGGAAAAATGGATATGTATCGGTTCATGGGCAAGAACATCCGGTACCCGGTCGAAGCGGCTCGTAATAATGTTACCAGGAGGGTGCATGTTGAAGGGCCGTCCCATAGTAGTAAGGTTTAGTTTGCCCGTTAATTTTAATGTGGAAGGCTCGGGAGTGACCGTTCGGACCATTAGGCGTACGTAGATAAGGGTATTCTCTTGAAACAGCTAGTTTCGGTAGCGAACAGCTACCGAAACTAGCTGTTTCAAGATCATCCTTTCACGTAACCAGTACCGTAGGGTGCCCGTTGCGGGCGAGAGAGCATAGCATTGGCCTCTTTATCGTTAAGGAATTGTTCCTTTTTGGGGTCCCATTGGAGTTTTCGTCCTAGCTTCATGGCAGTATGGGCTAGCAAACAGGCCGAACAGGAGCGATGTGCTATCTCAGCGTGGCTGATTGTTTCTTTGCCATTCTGAATACTTTCCAGCCAGTTGCGGTGCTGTTCGGGGCTGTCGTACAGGTGTATTTCGTTCGGTTGAATTACCGAGCCGAGAATCTTCTTATCACTAGCCTTAAAGGCATCGTTTTCTTTGGCATTGGTTGCGGCTACCGGATCAGAAGCCGTAACGCCTACGTTTCCACGTGATACGAATATCCAGCCGTCGGTCCCTTCAAACTTCACCCCGTTGGGGTGGGAGCCGCCGATTTCCATCACCACGCCGTTTGCGTATTTTGAGATCACCAGAAACTCACCGTGTACATTCCATAAACCCGAACCGGGCAACGGGAAAGAGGCAAAGCCCTGAATTTCGGTAGGACCGGTTAGCTCAGTATCCATGCCCCAGTGGGCTATATCCAGGTGGTGTGACCCCCAACCGGTAATCATTCCGGCACCAAATTGTTCCAGCCGAAGCCAACCCGGACGATTGTTGATATTCGTTTGCGAGTGTACCCGGTCTAGTGTGTAGTATGCCTCCGGCGTGGAGCCCAGCCACATGTCATAATTTAGGTTGGAGGGTGCCGGCATCTTGTCTGTACTTCCGCCCGCCGGGTCGCCGGGTAGGCCAATGTATACTTTCTTCAACTGCCCGATCCGGCCATTGCGTACCAGTTCACAAGCTCGTTTGAACTGCGGCCAGGGATCAGCCGATCGTTGCTGACTACCCAACTGAAACTTAATGCCTTTCTTACGGATCATGTCGCTCATCATGCGCCCTTCCTGGATGGTGAGTGAGGTGGGTTTTTGCATGTAGACGTGCTTTCCGGCAACTGCCGCTTCCATGGCAGGTTGGGCATGCCAGTGGTCGGGGGTACTAATAATAACCGCGTCGATATCTTTCCGGGCGAGTAGCTCCTTGTAGTCGTCGAACATCTGAACATCGACGTAATTAGCCTTTCCGGTTTTGTCGGCGTACTTCTTTTCGATCCACTTTTTACCCATGGCCAGGTGGTTCTTATCCACGTCAGCAATGGCCACGACATGGGCTACTTCATTGCGAAGTACCTCGGGGAGATCGTGGGTAGAGGCAATCCGTCCAAAGCCAATTTGTCCGATATTGATTTTATTGCTGGGAGCATTTTTTCCAAAAACGCTGGACGGAACAATGGTTGGAAACATGGAAGCCGCAATAATTCCGGCCGTACCGGTCGCGGTAGTTTTGAGGAATGACCTCCGGTTTGAGTTGCTTTCTTTCATCTTATTGTTAGTTAAAGGTTAGTCCGGAAATGGGAAGATCCAGAGTTTCTAAAAGGTAAATTAAAACCCAATCGAATTTCCTCCGTCGACGGGTAGCGTTACTCCGGTAATAAAGCGGGCGGCATCGGAGGCCAAAAATACCGCCGCCCAGCCAATGTCATCGGGTTTGCCCCAGATTGCCATGGGAGTGCGGTCCATGGCTTTATCGCGGCGGGCGGGGTCGCCGTTCATGGCCGTCAGCATCATTGGCGTTTCGATAAACCCGGGCGCAATTGCGTTGATCGTAACCAAAGAAGGCGAAAATTCCGTGGCCAAAGCCTTCACCATTCCCCCAACGGCCGACTTGGAAGCGGTATAAGCAACCACCCGATCTATTCCGTACAGCGCAGCCATGGAGGTAATCATAATGATACTTCCCCGTTTACGCCCAATCATGCGTTTTCCGCATTCCCGGGTCATGCTGAATACCGAGTGGAGGTTCGTCTGAATAATCCGGTCAAAGTCCGCATCCGTCACCTCAACCGCTGGCTTCTTCATATTAATTCCGGCGTTATTGACCAGGATATCAATTGGGCCGTGGGTGCTTTCGAGCTCCGCAATGAGTGCAGGTATGGTGTCAAGTACTGTCACATCATGCACCTTATAGGCGGCTCGTTGACCCAGACTGGCAACGGCTTCTTGCAAAACCGCCTCCCTGCGGCCGGTGATAATAATCTTGGCACCGGCCTGCACCATGCAGTGGGCTATGTGAAAACCGATGCCACTGCCCCCGCCGGTAATGAGGGCTAGTTTTCCAGCGAGAGAGAAAATGGAAGTATCGGGTGCAAGGTCTGTCTTATTGGATTCTGGCATTTAATAGTGAAGGTTTAAAGGTGTATGGAATCAGAAGCAAAGGATTGTCTTGATGAGTACTCCATGATTACCGCAATTCATAGGTTCTTGTGATTCTCTTAACTTTGTCTAGCCACGGTCGATTACCCCCAGCCTGAGTTGCAAAGATCGACGGATAGCCATTTCTAATCCGCGTAGTTCGGCCAGTGCTTTCAGGCGGCCGATGGCCGAGTAGCCGGGGTAGGTTTTTTTAGTCAAGTCATCGAGCATTTGAAATCCGTGATCGGGCCGCATCGGCAGTTGGCTATCGGTATAGCTGTTCTGCATACGTTTTTGTTCTTCTTTCAGAAGAGCTTTGGTTACTTCGTACATATCAACGTCACCGTTCAGATGGGGCGCTTCGTGAAAATTTCGGGTTCCGGCTTCGCGTTTGGTGGTCCGGAGGTGAACAAAATGAATGCGATCGCCGAATCTTTCTATAATATTGACGAGATTAGTATCTTCCCTCACGCCCAACGACCCGGTACAGAACGTAATACCATTGGCTCGTACTTCGCAGGCCGCCATTAGTAGCGCCAGATCGTCTTCGGTACTCACTACCCTTGGTAAGCCGAGCAGAGATTGCGGTGGATCATCGGGGTGGATGCATAGGTTAATGCCCATTTCGTGCGCCAGCGGGGCTACCTGCCGCACGAAGTAATACAGATTATTCCGTAGTTGTTGATCGTCTATTTGGGCGTATTCGTCCAGTAAATTCTGAAAAATTGCTAGATCAAAGGCTTCTTCCGAGCCGGGTAATCCTAGTAGTACCGTATTGGTAAGTCCGGTGAGTTCTTCCTGTGACATACCCCCAAATTTCATCCGGGCTATTTCCTGAATTTCTGGTTCGTAGTCAGTAGTTGCGTTGGGACGTTTGAGAATATACAAGTCAAAAAGGGCGAAGTCTTCCCAAACAAAGCGTAGGGTTTTGTGGCCTTCGGGTAGGGTGTACTCCAGTGCCGTACGCGACCAGTCGAGCACGGGCATGAAGTTGTAGCATACGGTAGTGATACCACAAGCGGCCAAATTGCGTAGTGATTCCAGGTAGTTTTTGACATACCTTTCCTTGGTTGGAAGGCCTTTTTTGATGTCCTCGTGCACCGGAAGGCTCTCCACCACGAGCCAGTGTAAAGAGCTGTATTGCTCGTTATCTGCTTGAATAATTTGCTTCCGTACCTCAATGGCTTCAATGGTCCATACTTCCCCAACCGGAATTTGGTGGAGGGCACTCACCACACCAATGCACCCGGCTTGACGTAGGTCCATCAGCGAAACCGGATCTTGGGGGCCGAACCACCGCATGGTATGTATCATAATCTAACTTGGGTAAAGGAGGTACTCATTTAGTTTTTGAAGCGAGAGACGATTCTCTCACGATTAGCTTATGCCGCAAAACAATCGAATCGGTCGGTTGTAAATTCAGGTTTCCTTCGAGATGGCTGATGATGCTTTGTCCGGCCAGAATACCCATTTCGATTCCGGGGTATTCGATGGTACTCAATGTCGGAGAGATTACTTCCGAAATGGGATCATTATTGAAGCCCACTACTTTTATGTCATCGGGTATGTGGTACCCCGCCTTTTGCAGTTCCTGAATGCAGCGTACGGCCATCGTATCATTCGCTACAAACAGGCCATCAATCTTTCCGGGGTAGTTTTTAATGTAGCTCACCACCTGTTCGGATTTTTGTGGGTTCAGGTCAGTTTCGAGTACTTGATCGTCAGTAAAGGGTAAAAAGTGGGTTTTGAAGGCGCGCTTAAATCCTTTGTAGCGGTCATGGTAAACATTCCGTTTGAGGTTACCGCCTACATAGATAATCTTTTGGCATCCTTGCTGAATCAGGTGTTCGGTAGCCTCAAACCCAGCTTGCTCATTATTGATCAGGATGGTAGTGCAACCGGGTAAGGTAGCGACCCGGTCAAAGAAAACGAGTGGAATATTGCGGTTGATAAAGGTCTTGAAATGGTCGTAGCCATGGGTGTCGTAGGCCAATGAGACCAATAGGGCATCTACCCCACTAGTGAATAGTACTTTCGCGTTGATAATCTCTTTTTTCTCTGATTCGAGAGATTGACTGATGATGAGGTTATAACCGGCTTCGTTTGCTACTTTTTCTACGCCTGATAATACCGCCGACATGAAATGGGAGTTGAGCCGGGGTACAATCACGCCAATGGTGTTGGTTTTTTGTTTGCTCAGGTTAGCGGCAAATTTATTGGAGCGGTAGCCCATTTCTTTGGCCTTTGCCCGCACCAGTCCCTTGGTTTTCTGGCTGATAGCTGGATGATTACTCAGCGCCCGACTAATCGTTCCGGCTGAGAAATCGAGCTTCTCGGCCAGATCATAAATGGTGATCCTTTTTTGCACGCTGATCAGCTAAAATTAGTTATGCAACAAAATATGCAACAAATTCATCGTCCTTAAAAACTATTTAGTTAATCATTGGTAAGCTAAATAGGTGTTAGATAGGCGATTTTTCTAGAATAAAAGCTGAGTAGCAGTATAGTCTACTTAGTAAAGTTGGAAATAGTTTATGCAATCAGTTGCATAAACTTCTTAGTATTAGCGTCATGAGTAGGTACAGAAACAACGACGGCCCGCTCTCAGTGAAAGCGGGCCGTCGTGAAATGAATTTCTGGGTAGAAATGAAGTATTAATGAAGAAGCTCTTTACGTAGCTTTTCTTTAAATACCTTCTTAAACTTATCGAGCTTGGGTGCTACCACGTAAGCGCAATATCCCTGCTCAGGATTATTGGCGAAGTAGTTTTGGTGGTAAGCCTCAGCGACGTAAAATTTTTCGGTTGGTGATATCTCCGTGACGATCGGGCGAGGATATGCTTCTGACTTATCCAACTCCTGCTTCGCGGTTTCGACGGTTTCCTTTTGTTCGTTGTTGTGGTAGTAAATTACCGAGCGATATTGCGTACCTGCGTCATTACCCTGCCGGTTGAGAGTAGTTGGGTCGTGGCTACGGAAGAAGGCTTCAAGAAGTTCGGCGTAGCTGATCTTGGCTGGGTCGTAGTTGAGTTGTACGCATTCGGCGTGGCCCGTAGTGCCGTCGCACACGGCGCCGTAGCTGGGGTTGGTTACGTGCCCCCCTGAGTAGCCTGATACTACATTATAAACGCCTTCCAGGGATTCGAAAACGGCTTCGGTACACCAGAAACATCCGGTGCCAAAGGTGGCGGTTTCGAGGCCGGGAGCCGATGAAGTGGGTTCGCTATTCATATTTTTATAGTTATTTGATTGGGCGTAAACGGCTGCTGTCATCAGGCTCGCGAATAGGAGCCCACAAAACAGAAAGATTGATTTCATGCCAACTAGGTTATAAAATGTTATACGTTGTAAACGCACGGGGCCGGCATAAAGTTTTAAGTCACTGGGAGTAAACGGGTGGGCGCAATAACAACACTACCTAAATGCCTGAGCCTTCTGCCTACTAGTGCTTACCAATAGGGTAGGGGACTTTACAAGCCAGGAAATGAAGGGTGTAGAGCTATTTATGTTGTTGTATGATTGTTATCAAAACCGGGATACAATTGGTTCCCGGACAATGGATTCCTGCGTCGATAGTCAGGTTATTGCGGCCGACATCATTTGCGGGTAGTGCTACGTTGATGAAAATTAGCTCTGTTTTTCCAAGTAGTAAGGCATCGCTGTCGTTGTCAGACGGACTAACTTTTGGTTGTGTGAATTCCATGGAACTCATCTGCATAAACTGCACCTGATAACTGCCCATTTCCAGACTGTCAAAGAGGTACTTACCGTCCTGATTCGTAATGGTACCTCGTAGGATCCGGCCGTTTCCATCCATGAGTCTGACCGTCATACCTGCCACGGGAGGCTCGTCGAGGAGTAGTCCCTGTTTACCGTTCTGGTCAGTATCTATCCAAACAAAATTTCCAATGCTACCATACGTAGGGGTACACGTGGCCCGAATCGTATCTAGTATAAAACAAGCACCGTTTGAGGCTGTGATGGATGCCATTTCACCCTGAGGAATGCCCGTAATGCTGTTTCCGTTAATGACACCCCGGTTGGGTAGTAGAGTAGTGACGTTTAAAGTATCAAAAGTGATCGAGTAGGTACGTCCATCCGCGGCACAAATTGTGTCAAGAATGGTAAGTACGGGCTTATTGACTTTTCTCACCGTGGCGGGTACCCTTACGCTACTCTGGCATAATGAGACCGTGTCGCGGGCTTCGGCGTAGTAAATACCAGGCTGGGTAGGAGTAAACGTTGGACCTACTGAAAGAAGACTTCCTACCTGAGCCGCATCGTACCAAAATATAGTACCCGTAACGATAGGGTCAGTGATCGTGGCAAACAGTGGAGGTAGAGGATCTCCAACGCAATAGGGCACATCCTGTATTAATACCTTCGGAGCATCGATGGGTGGGCAAGGACATGTGGGCGAAGGTACCGAAACTGCATCAGTACAGCCAAACGGCGAAGTCGCCAGGAGCGTGATACTTTGCCGGATAGGTACACCCGTAATCATTCCGGGTTGAAATACTACCCCAGGGTAATTATCAAAATTTGTGGTTAGAGTAGCACCGGCCGGAATCGAATACCGGATCGAATAAGTTCTGGCATCAAAGGAGCAGTCAGCCGTCAGAATCTTTACGGCAGGCCGGGGGTGGATAACTACCCGAATACTCGTGGTGTCAAAACACCCGGTGGCCGTTTGCCAACGTATCCAATACTGACGGTCAACGGGGTTTGAAAGTTTCGTATTGACCAATGGATTCTGGTTTAAGAAAGCATCAGCTGCCGAAGTGTAGAACTTTGGATAACCAAAGGCCGGGTTGGTGCCGGTAGAATCTGTTATGAGTACTTTGCTTAGATCAACTGTGCCGGGCTGACAAATCGTATCAGTATTAATGGTGCTAATACGAGGTTTGGGAGCAATGGTAAACACGACCGCTGTACGTACGACGCTATAACATGTGTCAGCACCGTTGATTAGAATGGCCTGGGCATAATAAGTGCCACTTGTATCAGGTTGGAACTGCGTGGTGGCAGTAGCTAACCGGATACCATCGACCGGGGCGTTGTACCAATTGACCGACTGCCCGGAGGGTACGCTCACTGCCAAAGTTGATGTGGTCTGTCCGGTACAGCTAATTGCATCCCCATTACTGGTGGGTGGAGCAATGTAGGGGCAGTTACAGTTTGGGGTAGCGATTTCAAGTACATTGGAGCATCCATCTAGGGTAGCGGTAAGGGTGGTATTTGAGCTACTTGCTATGCCAGTAACGATCCCATTAAATACGGCACCCATACTAGAGGTAACGGGGGTATTTGCCGGAGAGGTATGGTAGTATAGCGAGTAAAAAAGGCGATCAGATGAACACACCACGCTATCAAGGGAAATAACAGGTTGTGGCTTGATTCTTAATTCAACAATTGTACTGTCGCGGCAAACCTGATTAAGTACCTGTACCGTAGCCACTACCTTGAACCGATAGAAACCTACCTCGGTGGGGAGTTGAGTGAATACCGAGTTAGTCGCGCCTATTACCGGGCTCGATCCGGGGTTATTACTACCGGCGTTGTTGTACCATTGATACGTTGGTTCTCCTCCGTTTATATCCCTCGTCACTACCGGGGCAAAAGCAGAGTTATAGCATATTTCCTGAGAAGGGATCGGGGCAAGTTTTGGGCACTCAACGAAGCCGGCATCAATAGAGTGATTGACATACCCCATGATCCCGGTTCTGAAAGCAAAATAGGGTAAGCCAGCCGGAATACTACCAGTAGCTATCGTAAGACTGTCGCTATCAATGTTCGAATCGTTTAGGTTGGGTGTTCCTCCCTGCCCTGATTGAGTAGTAGTGACAAGGTACTCTATACCATTGAGAGCAAGTCTGTCACTAGTAAACTGTCCGTTGCCGTATACAATTAGGTAGTTGGTGTTGGCCGCAACACCCTTGCTGGCATTAAAGTAGTATAGTCCATCGGCATTGGTAGTAGTTTGAGCGATCAGACTACCGTCTGATTCAAGGTAAAGATTAACCTGGACACCTTCGAGGGGAGGTTCGTCGGCGTCCTGCACACCATCCTTATCAATATCGACCCATACCCGATTACCAACCTCGATGTAATTGACGTTATCGCAGATAAACTCAATATCTCCGAGTCCCGCTGATTTGAAGAAAGATCCTAGTTGAATACCACTCGGCGAAGGTGGGTTGGTATCGATAGACTGGTACAATACATACCCTTTATTGAGGGCGCCTGTCTTATTGTCAAGTGCACGTACTCCACCTGACCACCAAATATCCCGCGTTTTTGCATAGGTACTATCATCGCCTGAGTCCATTGGATTTACGCCTGAGTTAATCGGGTCCATGGCCGCGATGGTCACTTCTCCTGAGCCCGGCCGGATAGCCATGCCACCTATAATAACTTCGGAGTGAGTTGGAGCAGTATGACCGGTATAATAGAAGTCATCGTTATAGAACTCACCAAAACCGGGCCCTTGATTATTGTTGGGAGCACTACCTATATTGGGGCCGGCCTTAGCGTTGTTTTCGAGCACAAAAGCACCTCCAAGGGCATTAACCCGGAGGATATCACCGCCCACAAAGTTTTGTCCGGTACTTGCGCCATCGGGTGATGATTCGATGTCTCCGCCCATTTGTAGTGCAGTACGATCTCCGAAGCTAAGTACCATGGAGCCATCAATGTCGAACTCAATATCGGCCACAAAAGGAGAAGGATGGGCGTTCCCTTGTTTTGTGACGTTAAAGTCATCACTCCACGTAAACCAGCCGTTGGTAGCCGGATCAATTGGATCTTCAAAGGGACTACCTTTGGGATACGTAAGAGGAAACTTAAATATGGTCTTAAAAGCCTCGGGACCGCTACCCAAGGCAGGATCAAACTGGTAGATGATGGCATTCATATCGCTTCTGTTGCCCGAAATACTGCCGTCACAAACTAGGCCGATATACACCTTCCCTTCCCGTATTTTAGTTCCCCATGGTCTCATGGCTCCGCCACTACAACCAGGATTTGGGATGGTATAAGACTTTACATCAGCTGCCGTAGGCTTCGTAACCCCGTCAGTGTTGTAGTTGCTAATATCAATGGAGTATAGTTTGCTGTCTTTAAGGTTTATAAACCATAGTAGTTTTCCGTCTTCGGAAATTTCGAGATCGCCCATACCTGCCTTTCCAACCATGGAAAATGCCGCCGAATCGCGGTTTGCCAGGATATCATTGCTGGTCAGATCAGTGGTTAGCTGGCGCCCGAAAATAGTCCCGACGTCAATGCCGATGGTGGCTACATCCAGGAAAGGCTGAGTGGCCGTAGTATCGGTTTTGGCCATGTCTACTATGTAGATTCCCCCTAGCCCTAATGGACCTAAACCGGCGTGCCGACGAAGTACCGCCGATGTAAATAGTTGTTTGGTATATTTATTATAGGCAGCGCCCCATAGCGTACCTACCTGCGATGCATAAGCCAGGTGGAGAGGAGTAGCATTGCCGGGTCTTTCCTGAACACCCCGGTTTGAACTTGGAAAGGCGACCAATGCATCATTTGGGCCGGGGTTAGATGCGCCGGTACTTGTGGAGGAAAGAGGGTCACCCCGGACCCAACAAGGAATAACCATCAGAGGGTCTTTCTGGCAAAAATCATTCAGGTTGTTGACCCCAATATTTACCTGGCAGTTTGGGGCGGCTACGAACTGAATGGTAGTACGGTTATTCGTACCAACAGGGGTGGACGTACCGCCGGCCAGATAGTGTGGAATATTGGTAAACTCTACCCGAAGCGGGTATTTATTCGTAGGGATATTCAGGTCATATAGTCCGTATTGATCCGTAAACGCAGAGTATATCGATCCGTCAGGAGCGTAGGCTTTTACGATAATACCGGGAACGCCATTCGTCTCCCGGGCCTCTCTGACACCATCACCATTGTAATCATTAAATACAGACCCGCCCAACGTAGTACACTGTACGGGCTCGCAAGGAGCTGGTGCCTTATAAATTCTGATGGTTTCACCACACTCAGGATGGCTAACAAAAAATGCTTTTACCGTAACGTTGGCACCGTTGGCGGGAATCTCGAAGGCTAATACAGCGGGTTGTGATGGAGTTACCATTCCCGAGCTATTTCCGTCGGCAGTTTTAATGTACTTGGTTTGCCCTCCTGCTTCTATGGCGATACTATCCGCGCCCCCCGTCCAGTTTACCTGTACGCTCACGGTAGCCTTAGAACCGTTATTTGGGTAGCAGCTGGATACTTGTACAGTATCGATCAGCACCTGACCACAAGGCCCGATAGATACCGCTTTAATTTCATCGCAGCCATTACTTTTAGTCCGGATAGCGTAGATACCGGGTTTGAGGTTTGATAGTACGTACGGAAAGTTACGGGCTTCTAATTGGGTGTCAAAGTTATTTCTTACCGATACAACCCGTACCTCAGTGCCGTCTGCCAGGCCTGAGATCGTGATACTTCCGTCGTTACCAAGTGGGTTGGAGGCATCCACTGTCGTAATGTTGGAGCCACAAGGGCCCGAAACTATCGCATTGGATGCGGAAGGGAGAGGACTCTCAAAAACGGAGGTCGTGGGGGTTGATTTCTCCTTGGAAAATAGAGTATTATTTGATATTTCTGAGGAATCCAGCGTAGCAGATACCATACCTGTTGCTACAAAAAAAAGCAAAGCACTCTTGATAAGGGATACTGCTTTCCATGTAAATGGTGTCTTCATAGGGCGGGTTATATAAAGAAAAATAACTAAAAGTCACTATTCTAGTTTCACTCCTATCAACAAAGATGCCATTCTGTAATTTAAGTTAAAAAAAGTAATTGTACAGGACCTGTTTTGTTTACTATTTAAGTACTTATATTATTGAAAGCAAAGAAGTTATATATAAATTTTAGGCCAATAATTATTTATAAAAAAGATGTTTTTTGTAAAAGTACGTAAGCGAATGTTGGATAATATCGGGTATAAATCACTGCTTAAATTGACGTTGGAACAATGTGCCTAAGTGGTACGTTTGTCGGAATAAATCAAACGAAAACTCCTCTTGCTTAAATGGCAGAATGAAGCATTTCTTTGATTTTCTCTTCTAGCTGTAATGGTGTAAAAGGCTTCGTCAGGAAGTCATTCATGCCGGCCTTCAATGCTCTCTCTCTTTGATCAACCATAGCCGAGGCTGTTAAGGAATGATTAAAAAATAAGGTGGTCAATTTCCGGGCTTGATCAGGTAATTCCATTTGGGTATTTTCTCATCAAAAGTGATGTAGCGACCCATGTCGTTTTTGAAGTTGTGGTCAAGCGGCCTCTTGGTGGCGTAAGTCTTGGCGTTTATGGTCGTCGACACCGTCAGCCCCGTCTTTGTGGCG